>Ga0210386_10000268_pt1 | contig 47003 bp, 37 predicted proteins | sample IncBWH32OmetaG_FD_160091 | JGI IMG/M metagenome (GOLD analysis project Ga0210386, IMG submission 160091) | Forest soil microbial communities from Barre Woods Harvard Forest LTER site, Petersham, Massachusetts, United States - Inc-BW-H-32-O ...
CGCCCCATCGGTTCGTTACCTTCACCTTTGCGCCCGCGGATATCAGCGCCTCGACGAGGTCCACCCGATCCGTTTGCACGGCCCAGTGAAGGGCGGTGGTTCCGTCAGGATCCGCCGAATCAGGATCGCCATGCATCTGAAGCTGTTTCGCAACTACCGAGACATTTCCAGCCTTGACCGCATTCACGACGGAATCCAGCTCAGCCGGCGCCGCCAGGAACGGGGCCGAGAGAGCGATTAAGGTCCCGAGAACTGAAAAAAATCTCCGCACTTGCATCGTTCCTCTCACCGGAACTCAGAGTTCTGCGAGCATGCCCGTCGCATCACCCAAAGTGTCGGTGTGGACTCCGGCCTTGTCCAGAATGCTCCGCAGCGCGTTGGACATCGGCACGTCGTTTTTGAATTCGAGGTGACGCCCTCCCTTCAGCTTTCCCGCCCCGCCACCGGCTAGAACCACGGGCAATCTTTCGTGGTTATGCATGTTGCCGTTGCTGATGCCGCCTCCGTACAGGATCATGGAGTTCTCCAGGAGCGAGGCATCGCCGTCAGGTGTCTGGCGGAGTTTGTCGAGGAAGATGGCAAGCTGCTTCACGTGATAGGCGTCGATTTTCGCAAGTTTGGCGAGTTTTTCCGGGTTGTTATCGTGATGGGAAATCGAATGATGTCCGTCCGGCACTCCGGCCTGCGGATAACTCCGTCCGCCTTCTTCGCGGCCGATCATCAGCGTGGTAACGCGGGTAATGTCGGCCTGAAACGCCAGCACCTGCAGATCGAACATCAGGTGGATGTGGTCTTCGAAATTGTCCGGTATTCCGAGCGGCCGCGTGCCGGCCTGCCCGTGCGCGGGAGCATCGGCGTTGTGCGCCTCAATTCGCTGCAGCCGTATCTCAACTTCGCGGATCGAATCGAAATACTGGTCCATTCGCTGGCGGTCGGCCGGTCCGAGAGTGCTTTGCAACCGCTTCATGGACCCGGTGACAGCGTCTAAGATGCTCCGGTCTTCGCGAGTCTGAGTAACCCGCTCTTTCACGTTTTCACCTTCACCGAAGAGGCGCTGGAATACGAGACGAGGGTTGTTCTCCATGGGCAGCGGCGTGGTCGCCGAACTCCAGGAGAAGGTGTTCATGTAGGCGCAGGTATAACCCTCGTCACACAACGGATCGAGGTCGCTGTCGTCGAGCTTGAGCTCCAGCGAAGGAAGCAGGTTATCCTTACCCAGCGATTTGGCGGCAATCTGGTCCGCGGTAATACCCAGATACAGGTCGGCGCCCTCGGTCCGCTTCGCGTGACATCCGCTCAGAAAGGCTCCGGCGGCTCGTGAATGGTCGCCGGCGCCGTCATTCAACCGGTCGGCAGCGTGATGCGCCAGCCCCGAAAGAACAGTCACGTGATCCCGGAGTGGTTCGAGCGCGCCCAGCGTCGGTGATAATGCGAAATCCGTCCCAGTACCGGCGGGTGTCCACTGCGCCAGATTCACGCCGTTCGGGATGTACATGAACCCGAGTCTCGGTATCGCTTTGCGCGTGGCCGCGAACGCGGGTGTCATCGCGTCCAGTAACGGCAGGGCAAACGTCGCGCCAAGTCCACGCAGGAACGAACGCCGAGGGAACGAATTCCTTGAGATAAACATTGCCTAGTTTTCCTTTCCTGTCCTGTTCGTTGAACGGTATTGGGCCTGAGACTCGATACTCTGTGACAATCGCATCTGGAATGGGGCGCTTTGTACGATACCCATTAACAGCGATGAAAAGCGGTAATCGTCTTTTTTCGCTTCGTTCACGGCCGCCCGGATGGCCGGGGCATCGTACCAGTCGCTCCCACGCCCGAGGGCGTACGTGAGTAGCCGCTCCGTCATTCTGTAAACAAATTGGCCGGAATGCTCCAGCAAGACTCGCCTCAGTCCGGTGGCGCCATCGAATTTAGTGCCGTCGGCGAGTTGTCCCGAGGCGTCGATTGGGTTTCTTGACTTGTCCGCCGGACCGGTCGACTCGACTGTTCTCCATTTCCCGGTGGCGTCAAAGTTCTCGAGTGCAAACCCGAGCGGGTCCATGCGGGCGTGACAACCGGCGCAAGCGGGATTCTTGCGGTGTTCGGAGAGCCGCTCACGCATGGTCAGCACTTTTCCCGTCGCCTCCGCTTCCGGCAATGCGGGAACATCCGGCGGCGGAGGCGGTGGAGGACTGCCGAGCAGAGTTTCGAGAATCCATTTCCCCCGCACGACCGGCGATGTGCGGTTCGGATAAGATGTCGCGGTCAGAATACTTCCCTGCCCCAATAACCCTCCGCGAATGCCGTCGTTCACGGTGACGCGCCGGAACTGGTCGCCATACACGTCCGGAATGCCGTAATGGCGAGCCAGGCGCTCGTTCACGAAGGTGTAGTTCGCGTTCAACAGCTCCAGAACGCTGCGGTCGCCGAGCAGCACATTGTCCAACAACAACTCGGTTTCGCGTTCAAACGCCAGCCGCAGGCCGTCGTCAAATTCGGGAAAGATGATCGGATCGGGCTTGACGCCCTCGACAATTCTGAGCGACAACCATTCTGCCGCGAAATTCGTCACCAGGCTCTTCGCGCGCGGGTCGGCTAGCATGCGGTGAACCTGGGCTTGAAGGACCGCGGGGTCGCGCAGCTGCCCGTGTTCCGCGGCCACTAGCAACTGCTGGTCGGGTATGCTGCTCCACAGGAAAAAGGACAGACGGGACGCAAGTTCGAGATCGGTGATCCGATACGGAGTATCGGGGGCGAGTCCGGCCGGGTCACGCTCGACGCGAAACAGGAACGCCGGATCCATGAGCATCCGGCGAAGTCCCATGCCGATTCCCGCCTCAAAATCCCCATCCTTCCGCCCTTCGTTATACGCTGCAAGCAACTCCTGCAATTCGCCGTCCGACACCGGTCGACGATAGGCCTGGTGCGCCAGTGCACCCAGGATCGTTTTCGCGCAAGGCAGGTCTTCCGCTTCCCGAGCGGGCCGACAAGTAAAGATGCGGCGACGGCTGGATGATTCTTCTGGACCAATGCCGGTTTTCGTCGTGGTGAAGGGACCACTGACAATCACGCTGTCGATTCCCATCGGGCGCGGCGGTCCTCCGGTTCCGGATATGAACTGCTCGCGGACTTGCCCGGGCACCGGTATAAACCGGGCAAGAAAAGCAGCGCTGATCTGCCTCTTTCCCGCCTTAACCGGCAGACGCACCTCGAGTGCCATGTCTGCGTTACCGCCTCGCTGTGCCTCCTCCTCTTTGGTCAATACGTTCACCGGTTCTTCGGCGGGTATCCTGTTCATAGGAAGAAATCCATCCGATGGCCCGTCGAGCGACTCGCGGATGGTCTGGTCCTTCCCTATCGCAAAGAGTGCGACTGGCTTACCATCCAGTCCGATCACGATCCGTTCGCGCAGAGGCTTTTCGTCCATGTCCGAGCCCCCGACGTAGCGGTCGATTCCGATGATCCTGTCGTAACGGCGCTGCAGCTTCAGCCTGATCGTGTATTCGCCGTCCGTGGGAAATCGGTAAGAAAAGGCCGTGCCGCCGCGCGTCCCAAACGGCAGGCCGTCGATCCATTTCGTTTGAGGCAACTCGTAGGACACTCGGCGCGTGTAAACATTCGGTCCAAGCGATGCAGGCCCAAGCGCCGCCGTAGTCACGCGGCGTGCGATGGAAAGGTAGCGTTCGAGCAGGAGCGGGGAGAGTCCCAGAATATCTCCGTTGTTGTCGAAGCCATGGCTCTTGTCATCCGGCGGCAGCAGCGACGAATCGTCGGGATTCAGTTCGACGTCGAACAAGTCGCGCACGGAATTCAGGTACTCCGTCCGGTTCAGGCGATGGAGCATCATGGCACGGCCGGGATTGGGATGAACGGCAGAGGCGCGATCGAGAGTCGTTTCAAGCGAAGCCAGAAATGCGTTCGTCTCAGCCTTATCGGGCCGCCGGGCCGAGGCGGGCGGCATCGCGCCGCTTCCCACCTTGAGCACGACCTTCTCTAATAACTCGCCATTGTGGGAAACATCTCGAAGGTCGACGCTGTCGAGAGTCAATCCGCCGGTCATCAGTTTTTGATTGTGGCAGGTGACGCAATGCTGTTTCAGAAACGCGACGTCTTCGGCCGCCGCGCCATCTGACATTCCCGATGCGGGCTTCTGTGCCTGAATACCGGCGCCTCCAGCCAGGACAATCAGGGCGGCCGCAGTTCCCCGGAGCCCCAAAAATCTCAAAATCAGCGGTCGATTTTGCGGTGTTCGGCTCAATGCCAACTCATGCCTCCGGGAACTGTATTTGGGAAAGTTTATCCCGAGCTGCCCAGCTACCTGGCGGATGCTATATTTGCGCATACTCGGGGCGCGGCCGCTTGCGGCTACCGGTGCTGGCAAGCTAGCAGGAAGCTCAAGGCTAGCATGCATGTGGATCGCGGTCAAGGCTTGGCTTGTGCTTGCCTTGATTCCGTGATGACGGCCATGAGCACGGCCGATGCAGGATCGAGAAATTGGCGGCGCCAGTTGTCACGCGATGTTTGGAATACATCGTAGCCGGCTGTGAAAATGTGATTGTTTGCGCGGCCGGCAGGCGTGCGGATATTCTTATAGCGATGCTGTTTGAGGTGCAAGGCCTATCGAAGCGCTTCGGTCAGATCGCTGCCCTGGAGGACGTTAGTTTCCACGTCCGAGCGGGCGAGGTGTTGGGGCTAATCGGTCCGAACGGCGCCGGTAAGTCCACGTTATTTGAGTGCCTCGCCGGAGTATTGCCGTCCGACAGCGGCATAATACGATCCGGCGGCAGGTCAGTCGCAGCCCGCGAGCGGTCTTCGCTGCTGTTTTATGTTCCCGACGGCATCGCCCCCTGGCCCGCGCAGCCGGTGCGCTGGGCGCTCGATTTCACGATCGGCTTCCTGGGAGGCCGCGCGGCTCTGCGGGATGAAGTGGTAGAGCAACTCGATCTCCCTCAGTTGTTGCACCAATCGATCGGCACGCTCTCGAAAGGTCAGCGGAAGCGAGCCCTGCTTGGCATCGGCCTGCTGACCTCACAACCGGCGCTGCTCATCGACGAGCCTTTCGACGGTCTTGACCTGCGTCAAGCACGCGAAATTGCGGCTGTCTTCCAACGGCACGCGGCCCTCGGGCGGACGCTGTTCCTCTCGATTCATCAAATCAGCGATGCCGAGCGGTTCTGCGACCGGTTCATTCTGCTTAGCAACGGGCGGGTGCGGGGCGAAGGCACGGTTCAGGAACTCGCGGTGCTGGCGGCAACGCGCGCTTCGTCAGGAACAAACGACCATCTCGAAGAGGTCTTTCTTGCCCTCACCTAGGTCCGCGTTTTTGTGGCTCGTGGACAAGGAATGTCGCGAACTCATTGTGTCAAGGGCATGGTGGGTGCTGCTGTTCGGCATCGGACCGCTGGTGGGCGTATCCTTCATCAGCTCGGTTCGGACCTATGCGGAGGTGAGCGGTCTCAACGGGACGGCCGCGGGCGTAGGCGAAGCCTTATCACCGCTAATCGGAGTGTGGGCTCCGACGTTCAGCGCCTGCGAGCTAGCGGCCGTTTTCCTGCTTCCATTCGTAGCGATCCGTCTGGTGGCCGGCGATCGGCAGAGCGGCGCCCTGAAGCTCGAAATCCAGCAGGGGATGTCCTCTTTTGCTCGCATCGTAGCGAAGGCGTTTGTTCTACTGGCAGGTTGGCTACTGGCCATGCTGCCGCCCCTCAGCGCCATCCTGCTGTGGAAAAGCTACGGCGGCAATGTCTACGCGCCGGAGCTAGTCACGCTGACAATTGGCCACTTGCTCAATGCAGGACTAACGATCGGACTGGCCGCCGCTATGTCCTCGGTTACTGAACATCCGTCCACAGCGGCGATCTTGACGCTCAGCGTCACCGTGGGTACGTGGGTCATTAATTTCTTTGGCGCCGTGCAAGGTGGCTGGTGGGAGCGCGCCTCTGGGTACACGCCCGCCGCCATGGTGGCCGACTTCCAGCATGGTCTTCTGCGACTCGACACCGTGCTCATTGCGCTCGCACTGACACTGACTGGCCTCGGCCTCGCGGCAATCTGGATGAGGTTGGGCGTGAATGTGAGCCGCCGGGCGTACGAATCAGCCGGCATCGGCGTGCTCGCTGCTGCCAGTATCTTTGCGTGTACGTTCCTCAACGCGAGCTGGGATACGTCTCAGGCTCGAAACAACTCGTTCTCTCGGGAGGACGAGCGGGCGCTCCGGCAAATCCATGCGCCATTGCGTATTGAAGCGCACTTTGCGCCCGAGGATCCCCGGCGGGTCGACCTCGAACAACATGCCCTATTAAAGCTGCGGCGGGTTATGCCGAAGCTGCAAGTGCATTATGTATCTAGCACGTCGATCGGTCTTTTCGAACAGACCAGCCAGGGGTACGGCGAGATTTGGTACGACTTAGACGGTCGCAGAACGATGAGCCGCGTGACTACCGCGGAGGGTGTGCTTGAATCGATTTATTCGCTCGCGGGCGTAATGCCGCCCCCGGAAAATGAAGCGGATATTTTTCGCGGGCAGCCGCTCGCTGCGCCGCCCAAAGGCGCCGGCACCGTATTCTATATTCTCTGGCCGTGTCTAATAGTAGTCAGTGCAATATTTGTACGAAGGAGGTTTAAATGAAGGCAATCGTTCGAAGCGAGCTCATTTTCTTTACCACCGTTCTTCTTGCCGCCAGTGGCTTTGCGGCCGATATCAAGGTCGATCTCGGGAGCGAACAAGTCGGCAAGACGCCAGTCGCGTTTGAACCGATGGTCGGAACATGGGTTGTCGCACAGGACGGCGGTGACAAAGTAATTATGATCGACGGCCGGCCATGGGTCGCTAGCAAGGACAACCCCACCAAGCTACTTCTCCAGACGGCGCGCAAGCTATATGGCACCTCGAATGAAGAACTGATGGACAATGCTAAGCAGTTCGCATACTATCCGGTCGCCGTCCTCAAGACCGTCGACAATTTCTCGAACGGCACTATCAGCATGAAGTTCAAGACTATCGCCGGTGACTCGGATCGCTGTTCCGGTATTCTCTTCAACGTGAAGCCCAACGGCGACTGGTTGGCGGTCCGCTACAACGACACGGAAAACAACGTCGCGCTGTGGGAATTTCATAACGGTATAAGACGGAACATCAGGTTCAGCGACCGCACCAAGCCGTTCATGCTGGAGCGCAGTGCGTGGCATGAGTTGAAGATGACCGTTGACGGCGCGAGCTTCAAAGCATGGCTCGATGGAGCGCAGGCGCTGGAATACACACTCGGCAGCGAGCCGCAGGCAGGCAGGAACGGACCGCCGAACCAGGACTTGTTCCCGTCCAACAATCCCGTGCTGCGCCCGCCGGTCGCCGGCAAAGTCGGGCTTTGGTCGAAAACGGACAGCACCAGCTACTTCAAAGACTACGTCGTCAGCCCTCGGCAGTAGCTACGATCGCTGGTAGTAACACGTCTGCGTGGTGTAGCCTGGGGTTTCTTCTACCATGCATCGATCAGTCGCGCTGCTATGGTTCTCATTGGTCCTGGCGGCGCAGACGCCGGATACCGCGACAATCCATGGTCGTGTTGTGGATCAATCCCGCGCCCCTGCCGCGGGCGTCGCGATCAAAGTGACCAATTCACTTACCGGCGTGGATCGCACCACCCAAACCGACGACGCGGGCAACTTTTCGCTTCCCGGCCTTCCCATCGCGGGCAGCTACACGATCACCGCGGCGAAATCCGGATTCGCCGACGCGCGCGCCGATAACATTACGCTCCAAGGCGGGACCACTGCTGATATCGCGCTACAGCTCAACGTCGCGGGCTCCCAGGCGCAGGTCACCGTCACTGGCGTTCCAGGCGAAATCCGTACCGATTCTCCGCAGCTCGGCGATCGCCTCGACGCCCGTCAGATGGACGAAACACCACTGCCCAACCGCCGCATCACCTACCTGCCGCTGCTCAACGCCGCCAATCGCCCCGCCATCAACCAGGGCGACGTCTTCATGAATGAGGATCTGTTCACCACCAATGGCGCCGGCCGGAGACAGGCGTGGTTCGAAGTTGACGGCTCCACCGGCAACGATAGTTGGGGCCGGCAGACGATCTTCAGTAATCTTCCCATCCCGTCGCTTCAGGAAATGACAGTGCTCGAGAACAATTTCTCGGCCGAGTACGGAGGCGGCACCGGCAGCGCCGTGAACATCGTCACGAAATCGGGAGGCAGCCAACTGCATGGCGACATTCTCGAACTGTGGCGGCCCGCCGGTCCTGAAGCAGCCCTCTCGGGTTTTACGTCCACCAATGCGTCCAGCGGTAACGATATCACCAGCGACACACTCGGACAGACGGCGGCTTCGTTGGGTGGTCCCATCGGGTCCAGCGGCGCCACGCATTTCTTCGTCGCCGGCGAATTCAGCCGGGAGGATCGCGCCTCGCCGATCATTTCAACGGCCGCTCCGGGCAGCTACATTGGCCATTATCGCGGTTGGCTGGCATTTGTGCGCTTGGATCATCAGATCAGCGACCGGAACACGCTATTCTTCCGCGCTAACCTGGACGGATTTCACGATACGAACCCGAACGGAATCGTCGGCGGCAATACTCTGCCTACCGTGGATCGAGTGTTCGAGCGGCGCACTTATTCTGAAGTGTTGGGAGAAACCGCGGTACTCTCGCCCACGCTGCTGAACACGGCGCACCTGCAGTTTCAACTGGCGTCGCCGATCACGCAATTCACTCCGGTGATCGACAGCACACAATTCGTGGTTCCGGTCGCGGGCGTCGGCACGTTTACCACCGGAACTTCGCAATCCGCGCTGCTGATGAATCGCCAATATCAGGCTAACGATACTCTCGCAAAATCGTGGAGCACGCATCAGGTGAAATTCGGGGCGGACGTGATCGTGGCCCACACCGGCGGGAACAGCAAGGAGTTTGGCGGACCGATTTATCTCGGTTCGTTCACCTATAAATCGTGCAGCCTGGGCGCGGCGGTGTGCGAGAGCCCAGCCTACCTCAGCAATATTGCCAACGTGAACACCTATACGCAGAGTTACGGCAATGCGAGCTACACGGTGAATGACACGTTGTGGGCGATGTTCGTACAAGACGATTATCACGTGCGCCCCAACCTTGCGCTCAACCTTGGGCTGCGCTACGAACAGCAGACCTTCACCGATTCGCGCCAGGACTTCGCGCCGCGCGCCGGGTTTGCTTATAACTGGCGTGGCGACGGAAAGACCGTTGTGCGCGGCGGATTCGGCATCTATTATTCGCAGATTGTCGATAACTCGCAAGCCAACTACGCGCTCACGGGTCCGACAGGCGTGTTCAATTACACCGCCGCAGCGGGACAGATCGGATTTCCGGCCAGCGTGGCCGCCGTGCCGCTTCCGGCGTTTCCGGCCGGTGCACAAGCGCCCCTGCGCAATTTGTATGTGCGTCCCGGCGACGGCGGGTTTCTAAATCAGTTCTTCCCGGCCTCAGTCCTGGTTGGTTACCAGCCGCAACTGCTGAACCCGTATTCGGAACAATGGACCTTCGGCCTCGAACGGCGCGTAGCGGCGGACTGGGTCCTGCGCGTCGACTACATCGGATCGCACACGCTCCGTATCAATCGGCCGATCGACGTCGATCCTCCGGCGCCGTTTATCCGTACCGCCTCGGGACAGGTTCGCGCAGCGCAGCAAGCCAACTGCACGCGTCCTTACTGGATCTACTTTTATGCGCAGCTCGGGACCGCCTGCAATCCCAACGCGGCCGGTAATCCGCAGCCGCCGTACGCGCAGATCCTGAGCGATGTGAACGATGGCTATTCCTACTACGACGCGCTAGCCGTAAACCTCAGTCATCGATTCTCGAACCGGTTCCAGATACTGGCCAGCTACGTGTGGTCGCACGCCATTGACAATGTCGACCCCGATCTTCCGAGCCAGAGCCCGAACGACCCGAACTTCACCGGGAAAATCGAGAACGCCAACGCGATTTTCGACCAACACCAAAGACTGGTGCTGAGCGGAACCTATATTCTCCCGTGGAAGATTCATTTCGGTGGAGTCGCGACACTCGCTTCGGGGCTGCCGTTCAATTACGTCACCGGAGCGAACAACTTCGGAGATTCCGGGGCCACCACCGACCGTCCGGTGATCGATGGCGTCGTCGTCGGCAGAAATACGGGGCACGGGCGACCGATCTACGACCTAGCGCCGTTCCTCGAACGGCCGTTCGCATTTGGCGAGCGTCTGCGGATCGACCTTCGCGCAGAAGCCTTCAACGCGCTCAATCACGCCAACTTCGTGGGTTATATCGGGACGTATGGAAATGGCCCCGCCGCGGCGCCTGGATTTGGCTCGCCTTTGGTCGGGATCACGAATCAACTTCCAGCGCGGTCCATGCAGTTCTCAGTGCGGGTTGCTTTTTGAAGTTTGCGGCATTTCACCTTGCCGCGTGTAAACAGGGTACAGTTGAGTGGGGGTCGCTCACTTGGCAAAACGAAAAGAAACGGCAGACCAAAAAGAATCCGCTGCGCCGGTCGCAGGCGGCGAGGCAGCCGTCGAAGAACCGAAGCCGTCTACCAAATCCCTGAAGAAGGGAAAGCTGCTTCCAAAAAACAAATCCCGTCTGCCGCGGCGGCTGAAGAAAGCCCAACGCAAGGCCACGGGCCGCTTATAGCGCTGCCCGACCAAAACACTGGGCCGCAGCGGTTATTTGTGGCGGTACGTGATTCTGCCCTTGGTCAGGTCGTATGGTGAAAGATCCAACGATACGCGATCGCCATTCATTATCTTGATTCGATTACGCCGGAGTCTTCCGGCCATCGTCGCCAGCACGGTTCGGCCAGCGTCGAGTTCTATCGCAAACATACCAGCCTTAAACTTCTCGACAACCTTGCCCATTACCTCGATTGCGTCTTCTTTTGGCAATTTTTCACGCCTTTCTCATCTGATGTGTTGATTAACTACAGTTCTTAATAGCGGTTGTTCGACCGTGAATGGCCACCGCCGTTGCCACGATTTCCGCCGCCCGATCCGCGGTCTGTTTTTGGACGGGCTTCGTTGACGTTCAGTGCCCTGCCGTCAAGGTCGGTTCCATTCAGCGCTGCTATGGCCCGGTCGCCTTCAGCGTTGTCGCTCATTTCAACGAATCCAAAGCCTCTGGCTTGTCCCGTGTCGCGATCGGTCACGATGCTCACGCGATCAACCGTCCCATGTACTTGAAACAGGGATCGAACTGCATCCTCGGTGGCGCCGAAGCTAAGGTTTCCTACAAAAATGTTTTTCAATTTTAAACTTTCTTTCTGAAGTTGCAGAGCAATGAATCGGGGCAGGATCGGACAAGGGCAATTAGGCCGGACTATCGAAAGATGCCAAAATAAACTGACTGCTGAACTACACCCTTATAGTGACACGAAATGGCCCACGGTGCAACTCTAAAGAAACTCTTCACGAAAAACCCTTTATGCGGCGGGGTAGAACGGGCCCAAAGTGGCTTAAAATTAGACGACATACCGCTAATACTGACCAGCCAGAAAGAGGGCACGGCTTCGCGCATAGAAGCGTTCGCCGATCACCGGCTCTATTACCTTACCAAGACTGGACGCGATATTACCGTGACTTTGAGGAAGCTGCGACCTCGGCGCTGCTCGACGCCTTCGACATGCAGTTGCCGGAAGGACAAACACCGCGGTTGCCGGCTCCAAAGGAATAATAGATGCCGGTGGTAATCTCCATGCTTCGCGGAATCAACGTGGGCGGCCATAAGATCATCAAGATGGAGTCGCTCCGCGAGATGTACGAGTCGCTCGGTCTGCGGGACGCGCAAACTTACGTACAGAGCGGCAACGTGGTTTTCAGAACGACGGCTCGGAACCTGGCGCCGCTGGCCAAGCGCATCGAATCCAAAATCGAGCAGACGTTCGGCTTTCGACCCGGTGTCATTATTCGCAGTTCCTCCGAGCTGAGAGAAGTGATTCGCAGGAATCCGTTCGCGGCGCGGCGCGACATCGAGCCAAATAAATTACTTATCACTTTTCTCGCCACGGCTCCGAGTCCGGATGTTCGGGCTAAGATGCTCGCCATCCGCGCCGATCCGGAGGAGTTGCGGATCGAGGGCCGCGAGGTGTACGGCTATTTTCCAAACGGCCTAGGACGAGCGAAATTGGCGCCGGCGCTTATCGAGAGGACGCTGAAGACGCCCGGGACGGGCAGAAACTGGAATACCGTAACGAAGCTGCTCGAGCTGGCCGAAAAGCTCGAAGCGTCCTAGGCTTTGTTCGAGAGCATGGGCCTGCCTTCATGCGCGACCAGCAAGTCGTGCATATCGTTGGCATGCTCCTCTTCATTGACGAGGATGCCCTCCATCATCACCCGGGTGGTGGGATCTTTGTCCGCAAAATAGCGGATCAGCTCGCGATAATGCTCGCAAGCGATGCGCTCGGCGATTAGATTTTCCTTGATCATCTCGACCAGGTTTCCGCCTTCGCCGTACTGTGACGCCGCCCGCGACGCCAGCCCATCCGGATTGAAGTTCGGCTTTCCCCCCAGCTGATTGATCCGTTCCGCCACCTCTCGCATGTGTCCTTGCTCTTCCTTGGCATGCTGGTCGAATTCTTCCTTCACGCTCTCGCTGGAAAGGCCGGTGGCTGCGATGGCATTCATTGTATAGCGCAACACACAAACAATTTCCGTGGCAAGCACGCTTTGCAGGATCTCGATCACCTGCTTGACGTCCCCTTGGTAAGCGGGGGTCACCGCCCCTTTTTCAATGCTGGTGCGCGCCCTGGCCCGCAGTTCCTTCACGTCGGTGAGGAATGGTTGGTTGTTATTTGACATATAGTTCTCGCCTCGCGATGCAGGAGTTGGACGCCCACGCCGGGAGGAAGTTTCAGTCCCGCCGAACGTCAGCAACGGATCAGTACCTTCTTGGTTCGGTACCCCCACCGATGGCTTTGAAAGTTCCATTGCCTCGGCGCGACCGGCGTGTATAATCGTAGTGCGTTTTGATCATGCGGAAACGGTCGATCGTCATTGGATTGTTATTCGTGGTTGCCGGTTGGGCGCAGCATTCCTCGGTGATGACCACACAGGTAGCCGTCGATGTTCGTCCGGAAGCGGCGCTCGCGTGGCAGGGCGATAGCGTCGTGTTGGTGAAGGCGCGCCTGGCGCCGGGTACGCAAGCGAGAGTATGGGCCGATTTCACTTGTGGCGCCCCCACGGCGGACTCGCAGGTGGTTGCAGCCTCTGGCACAGTTGCGATTGAACTCGCCAACATAGGCGGAGCGGGAAAGCCGCTGGTCTGCCTGGCGTCGTCCGATGGCAGGATCAACGCAAGTCTGGCGGCTCTTCACAACTAGAAACTTCTCGCCGCAGCGCCGCAAGAAACGATTTTCCCGTCCCAGCCAGCTTTTGCTCCAATTTGAGCGTGCAGTCGCAGTCGATGCAAGCCCAGGGCTCTGAGCCATTTTTGTCGCGGCAGCGCCCACGGTCATGCGCGTCCTGAACGCGGGTCAACTCGAAATATTGTTCCCAATACGGCCGTTCTTCCTGCAGCGGTGTCGAGCAAAAGCAAATCTCGACCCAGCGCGCCGTCCAGTCTTCCAACACCCGGGCGTTCTGCATGTCGCGCAGGTATTCATCGCCGGCAACCGAACCCTTACCCAGCGTGGCGTTTTGGATGGCCTTGAGGAGAGCCTGCGCGGCGCCTGCCTTTAACCGCGCTTTGACGAGGTACCGCATGACGAATCCATTCTAGCGCCGGTGTTGGGAGAGCGTTGCTTGGAGCGGATCGCCATCGACGGGCCGATAAACTAGGAACTGGAAGAAAGGCCAGAAAAGAAAATGGATCGCAACCAAGGAGTCATAGTTAAGATGTAGACATCCTCGGTGGTACACCCGTGTTTCGGGGCACGCGCGTTCCGTTTCAGGCTTTGCTGGACTACCTCGAGGGTGTTGCTCGCCGAAGGGCTTGGATTCGGAGTTTTCGTCACAATGGACAAAGGAGTGGAGTATCAGCAGAATCTTGGTGGACGGACCATCGCAATTATTATTCGCCGTGCGAAATCGAATCGTCTGCTGACATTCTTCCGCTCGTGGTGGAATGCTTAGAGTGGTGGAATGCTTAGAAGTGATGCGATCGATCCAGTTCGGCCAAATTGTACGAGTAACCCTGTAGATGTGCGTTCTGCGCGGACCCGGCACAAAGCCCTTTGAAAATCGTCGCGGATAAATTGACGTGGACCGCGCCGGGCGGCGAATTAGAACCGATCTAGACCCTCGGTCAGCTCGACATAGGTGCCAAACGGATCGGTCAGAAACGCAATGGCGATTCCGGCGGCCGGAACTTTCTTATACGGCACGTCCAGTTTCACGCCATTGGCCTCCAGCCGCTTACAGAACGCTTCCAGGTTTTTCACTTCGAAACCGATGTGATCGATGGCCCGGCCTTTAGTGCCGGTAGTGGGCGGGTTTCGTGAGATTCCAAAAGTCAGATTCATTCCGGGAATATCCGCGGCATCGTGCTGGCCACGCTTCTTCACGGTGGCTCCGAAGGTTTTCGCGTACCAATTCATGAGCGTAATCTGATCACCCTCTTTATTGAGGAAATGCAAGTGATAACCCATGGCCGGGATAGTCTGCGTCGTGTCCTCTTGGATCTCGACTTTCACGTCATCGGGACCGATTATATAGGCGTTCGGAAAACCCTCCGTGCCCTTGAACTCGCGCTGGATCTGGTAACCGGCTGCACGGCATCGTTTGACCACTTCCGCCGTATTTGGAACTTTGAGACCGACGTGATCCATCATGGTTCCTTCGCTTGAACCGGTCGGCGCCTGCTGCCGGATCAGAATGAGCATCCCGGGAACCTTGACGCCTTGGAGCCCTTCCTTTTTCAAAGGCTCCGCCGCGAATTGCTCGGTCCAAAATTTCTTCTGCGCCTCCACGTCTCGGACATTTAAATGCACGTGGCCCATCGCGACGCCGGCGTCATTGGGCGCAGCGAGCTGAGCATAAGCGGGGGCGAGTAGCGCCAATCCAACCCATGGAGCGAGCATCAGTTTCATAACGATCATCCTTGGATCAGTAGTATACACGCTTTCGTATAAGCCTATATATCACCGGGGGCCTTGCATATCAAACTGCCTTGTGATAAATTCTCATACCAATTCGTAACGGAAGTTATTGTAGGAGGGTGTTAAATGCGCCATGTAATGCTCATTTTCGGACTGTGTCTGTCCGTCGGTCCCGCCACAGCCCAAACATTTGGATCCATCACAGGAGAAGTCCGAGATCCCAGCGGTGCTGTTATGCCGAACGCGTCGGTTACCGCCACTAATGCCGGCACCAGCGTTTCGCGATCCACCGCGACCAACGACTCCGGAGTTTATAATTTTCCAGATCTGATTCCGGCCACTTATCAGGTTAAGGTTAGCGCTCCTGGCTTTCAAACCACGACCAGTACGGTCGAAATTCAAGTGCAACAAACCGCCAGGGTGGACATAACTCTGACCGTTGGGCAATCCACGCAAACCATCGAGGTCAGCGCCTTGGCCGCGAATCTGACAACTGAAAGCGCAACAGTTGGAACCGTGATCGAGGAAAAGAATATCAACGACCTGCCTCTGAATGGACGCAACTTTCTGCAATTGGTCGCTCTGGCGCCGAACGTGACCTACGGATTTACCGCCGCCAGCATTGCCTCCAGCCGTCAGGGAGGGGACCGCGTGAATCAAAATATTTCGGTCGCTGGAATGCGCGGAACCTGGAACAACTACACCTTGGATGGAGTTGCAAACCTCGATCCCAATTTCAACCTGTACATCCAGGTTCCTTCGATCGACGCTCTTCAGGAGTTCAAGGTGCAGAGTGGGATCTATCCCGCGGAGTTTGGACGCGAGGCTGCACAAATAAACGTGTCGACCAAGTCCGGGACCAATGACTTCCATGGATCGGCCTTCGAGTTCCTGCGCAATAGCGACCTCGATGCGAAGCCTTTCGATTTCATCGGCACCAGTCCTGCCAAGAGTCCCTTCAAGCAGAATCAGTATGGTTACTACCTGGGCGGACCTGTTTGGATTCCCAAACTGTACAACGGAAGGAACAAGGTTTTCTTCAGCTCGAATTGGGAAGGATACAAGAGCCGCCTTCAAAACCAGGGCACTTTCACCGTTCTGCCGGACGCGTGGCGCAACGGGGATTTTTCGCAGCTCAAAACGGTCCTGTTGGATCCCAACAGCCGTGTGCTCGGCTCCAACGGTCAGTATACGGCCACGCCATTCACCGGCAATATCATCCCAGCGAATCGCTTGGACCAGACCTCACAAAAGCTGCTGGCGTTCCTGCCGCATGCAAATATCAATCCCGGGAACAGCGCGACGCCCGCCAACAATCTCCAGATTGCGCAGAACGACACGGTGGACAAGAATCAGGTCACCGAACGCGGCGACTTCAATCAGAACGCGAGGTCGCAATGGTTTGGACGTTTTGGTTGGACCAACGAGGACACCATCGTTCCGACCCTGCCCCAACAAGGACTCACCCTGGGCACTATTTCCAAGCAGTACATGGTTTCGAATACCTGGGTTTTGTCACCCAGCAAGGTAAACGAAGTCCGCTTTGGCTACACGACCATGTTCAATGCCGTGGCTGATGTCTTGAGCGGCAAGACGGACGTGGTGAAAGCATTAGGGCTCCCATTTACGCCGGAAGTTCCCCAAAGTTGGGGTGTTCCCGCTGTGACTATGGGCAATGGACTCAGCAGCTGGGGCGACAATACCAGCGCTCCTTTTGTCATCAATGACAAGATCATCCAGGTGTTGGACAACTTCTCCTGGAACCACGGTAAGCATTCGATCCGCTTCGGAGGCGAGTACCGCTACGACATCTATAATCAGTACGGAAATCAGTATACGCGCGGCAATCCGCAGTTCAACGGTAATTACACCGCCAACCCGCAAAATCTGGCCGGCGGGAATTCGGCTGCCGATTTCGTTTTGGGCGATCCTTACCGTCTGGATCTGGCGCTTCAGCTCGCTCAAGGGAATGATACGTCCAACAGCTTAGCGTTTTATCTCGACGACACTTACAAGATGACTCCTAAGCTAACCGTCACGGCCGGGCTGCGTTGGGAGGTGGTTCAGCCCTGGCTGGATACCATGCAGAACATGACGAACTTCGACTTCAAAGGGAACCTTCCCCAAGTCGCGAACGTGGATCCGAGCCTGTATCCCGTGTTGGTTCGTGCTGGCTCGAACGGAAACTTCTATCAGGGCCTGAATTATCTGTACGTCAACACGACCGGAATCGGTGGACCCGTTGCAGTGGCAAGGGATAACCGCCTGGGCGACCGCATGGTCAACACAGACTGGAACAATTTCGCGCCCCGGTTTGGCATCGCGTACAGCCCTTCATCCAAGTGGTCAATCCGCGCTGGGTTTGGCGTCTTCTTTTCGCAGGAAACCGCGAACTCGAAATTTGATGTGAATCGCAGCACGGCTGGCCGCTTGACCGATCTGCCGGACCCCCGTGCGGTGCCGACGCTCACTTACGCGAATTCGTACGACCCGAGCCAAGTGCCTTACAAATTCAACCCGGGCTTGACGTGGGCCATCCAGCATGACATCGCCACTCCGTATTCGATGATGTTTCTCTTCAATGTTCAAAGAGAGATCGGCAATAACTCTACGCTCGAGGTCGGCTACCAGGGAGTGCAGGATCGCAAACTCCAGGATCAGTATAATGCGGACTCAGGCGTTCCAGGAGTGACGGCCGCGCAAACCCGCGTTCCGTTCCCGATGTATTCTTCCGGCATTGAATTGACAGCGGGCTGGGGCCGCGGCAACTACAACGGATTCTCGACCAAGCTGAGCCAGCGATATAAGTCGGGGTTGACGACCTTGGTTGCGTTCACCTGGTCGAAAGCGCTCGATAATGGAAGTGCCATTCGCGGCACCGCGACAGATACCTACCCCGAAAATCCCTACTGCAACTTAAAATGCGAGTATGGGCCGTCCGCTTTTAACACTCCGTTGCGCCTGGTCGCTTCGGTGTTGTACGAACTGCCCTTTGGGCAAGGCAAAGCCTTCCTCAATCGCGGTGGGTTCGTTAACCACGTTGCAGGTGGCTGGCAGGTCACCACGATCTTCACGGCCCAAAGCGGACGGCCACTGAACACGGTAGGTTGGGATTCGGGAGGCCAGGTGATTCAAGGCGTCGGCGAACGGCTGAACTCGACCGGCATCAGCCCCTATGCCGCCAACGCAAACGCAAATGGGTATTTTAATCTTGCGGCCTTTTCCAATACGGTGGCCGCAAAGTGCGTCGGGACGATCACGCCGGGCTGCTACGACGGGGCTTTCGGCAATCTTCAGCGCAACGGTCTGAGCGGGCCTTCTACCTGGACGGCGGACTTCTCGGCGTTTAAGAATATCCATTTCACCGAGAGGACGACTCTCCAGTTCAGGATAGAAGCATTCAACGTAATGAACCATCCGGCACTGGGCAGTCCCAACGTGACGTGGGGTGGCAGCGGTCCAACCCCCGCGCCAACCTTTGGTTTGATTCGAGACTCTGCAACTCAGGTAGGGACGGCGTACACGATGCGGCAGGTTCAGGTCGCCGCGAAGTTTGTCTTCTGACTAAGTTCACCTTGTTGGTGGGCCGCATGTTCGTGCTACGCTTTTTCGGTGTACACGGTTAACTCGGAAGGTCTGATTGAAAGCCCCGGCTTTCAGCCGCCACGATTCATCGACAGTCTCGCGGATTGCTCTTTTTATCACGCCATGGACTTGCCCGGCTATGGCTTTCAACCGGGCGACTGGGACCTTCGCAACGACGTCGACAACTACCTCGGCAAACAGGTTTTCCGGGGCAAGAGCGTTGTGGATGTAGGAACCGGTTCAGGCTTCCTGTGCTTTGAAATGGAGAAGCGGGGCGCCGAAGTGACGGCCTTCGATCGTTTCTTCAAATATGGCGACGAGACCATGGGGCAGATTCCGTACGCTGACTTCGAGCAGCGATTCGGCGTGACGTTGAACCAACAGGCGGAAGTGCGCCGCTACATGGTGACCCGCATGCAAAACAGCTTCTGGCTGTCGCATCGGGCGCTGCAGTCTAAGGCAAGGCTCTATAGCGGGAGTGCTTACCAGTGTCCCGCCGAACTGGGCCGGTTCGATTACGCGTTCTTCGGGTCGATTCTGCTCCATCTGCAGAATCCCGTGCAGGCTTTGATTTCGTTCGCGCAGGCCACCCGCGAAAAAGTCATTGTCACCGACGTTTATGAGAACATCGGCGCCGCGGCCGATACTCCCGTGATGTTCCTGCGGGCCAATGCGACCGACAAGAATCAGGACACCTGGTGGTACCTGACGCCCGCATTCCTCCAGAATTTACTAGGAGTGCTCGGTTTCCCGAAGTTCTCCTTGAGTGTGCACCAAGCGAAGTTCGTGGCGAGTCAGACAGAGGTAAAGCTCTACACCGTGGTGGCGGAACGCTAGACGGAGGCTTAAGGAAGAACGACAAGCGCGGCGTCCTGTCCCGCTTCGCCCCTGGACACGGCAGGCATCTCGTCCCATGTACGGCCGTCAACGATGCGGCCCGTTCGCGCCTTGAATACTCCGCCCCATTGTTTAAAGAAGAACGGCACATGCGCTCGATTACAACAGTCTCGGATCTCGCGAACCCAGTCTGGATTTAAGGGGCGTGCGCCTGGCCCGGACTCTCCGCCGACGATCACCCAATCAATTCCACGCAGGTTTAGATTTTTCATTCGACCGAGCAACGGTTCGATACTTAAGAACTTTACTCGGGCTGCGGTGCCGCGAAGGTGATCCGCCCGATACAAATACTTTTCGTTCTCAATGCTGACGCCCATCCAAATCTGCGGTTGCCAATGGAGCAAGGGGTCCATCTCCAGTAATCGCTCCGATCGCTTCGTGAGCACTTGATACTGATGCCATGGCGTGCGCTGCATCACATCGAATACGCGCGTGATGTAGGTGGCCGGAACTTCGTCGTGAAACAAATCACTCATGCTGTTCACAAAGATGCGGCGAGGCTGCTTCCACAGCAGCGGATGTTCGAGCATGTGTGGCTGTAAGGTTACTTCGAATCCGTTCCGATAATTCCTCTGTCCCATGGCTTGGAGACGGCGAGAGAGACGTTCGGCATAGCAAAACTTACATCCGGGACTTATTTTGGTGCAACCCGTCACTGGATTCCAGGTTGCGTCGGTCCATTCGATGTGAGAATTATTGGCCAAGTTTTAGAGTCCTTGTTTCTTGCGATACTTTTCGAAAATGTATTCGACAATGTTCTCCCCAGCTTGCTTCGGAGACGCGAAGAACAGGTAATAAATCGTAGCCCCTTGGCTGTTAACGAATCTTAGAGGCCGTGGTGCGTATGAGAAACCAGCAACATCGAGCAACCGCTTACGGTAGGCCTCAGCAATCTTCTCGTTGGCGTCCTCAACCTTTACCTCCTCTTCCTTACCGAACAAGTCCATTTGTCGGCTCACTTCATAGGCCACTTCACGCCAGGAACGATCGCCCCAAAAACGATCCATCCGCGCGATCTGCAAGTCCTCGGCTTTCGACGGATCGCGAAGGAGGATGTTCATGTTCATGTCCATCACCATGAAGTTAACGAAGATCTCGATCGACCTCATGCGCCCCGCTGTGGCTACCACATCCCACGAGAGATCAATGTTGTAAGGGTCCAGCAGGCAAAGCGCCCGGCACCGGCCCCCGTATCTGACCAAGGGAAAGACATCACGCAACAAAATATCATTGCAATCGCCCTCATGCACGAAAACGTCTGAACGATCTGCTGTGTACTGCCTGAGCTGCTCGACACGTGCCGGTTCGGCATCAATGAAGTGGTATTCACGAAAAGGCGGCTCTGTTAAGAGGGCGATGCGAGCGCTTCCTGGGACCACCTCCCCTGATGTCCGAGAGATGTGGGAACCACCCGCGGCGAAGGCGTCAATGTAGAAATGATAAAAGTGATTGTTAACAAGGATTTTGGAGTACGGAACTGCGTATTCGCGAAGGATGTCGAGCTTGACTTCGGTCCAGGGACCGATCAGATCGTAGTCGGAAGGCACAAAGTACCTCCAAGACAAAAGTGTATCAGAATGTTTCGGGTACTCGCGCCGATTCTAGCTCCGCATCAACCCCGCCTTCACCCGCGCCGCCGTGAACGGCACCGCCCGGAGCCGGAGCCCAGTGGCATCGAAGACAGCGTTGCCCAACGCGGCGGCGACCGGCGCGGTGGACGCCTCGCCTGCACCGAGCGGCGGAAGCGTCGGCCGGTCGATTAGAGCCACCTCGATGGCCGGCATTTCCGGGAAGGTCAGGATCGGATAGCTCGCCCAATCGATGCTGGTGACGCGCGAGCGATCGAACTTCACCTCCTCGTGCAGCGCGCGGCTGAGCGTCTGCACGATGGAGCCCTCGATCTGGTTGCGGAGCGAATCGGGATTGATCACCAGGCCACAGTCGTGCGCGCAGGTGACGCGTTGCACATTGATCTTGCCAGTGGTTCGCTCAACCGTGACCTCCATCGCCATCGCAACATAATTCTCAGCCTGCTTGTAGCGCATGTACGCAAACCCGCGACCAGTGAGCAGATTACCTGGTGCCGTTGTGACGTCCGGACTGGGCGACGGCCGCGTCTGCCAGCCGATCATATCGGCCGCTCGCTGGATCACTTCGATGGCGCGCGGATCGGTCAGCCCGCGAAGCCGGAATGCAACCGGGTCGATACCCGCCGCCGACGCCAGTTCATCAGTGAAACTTTCCACCGCAAAAGTGTTGGCGATCTTGCCGGGTGCGCGTAGATTCGAGATACGCAGCGGCGTCTCTTTCAGCCAGTGCACCGTCACCCGGACATTCGAGGCCGCGTACGGCGGATCGCCGTTCTGCGTTATTTGGCCCGCGCCTTGCCCATGACTCTGCGCGATACCCGCTGCATCCACGCCGAGGATGGGCCGGTTACCAGGCGTGCCCGTCGGCAACCACATCTGCGTTTCCCACGCCACGATGCGTCCCTCGGCGTCGATGCCGCCACGCAAATCCAGAAGTTGCGCCGGACCTTTCGGGTCCCAGCCGTGCTCGTCGTGGCGCATCCATTGCACCCGAACCGGCTTACCGGTGGCCCTGGAAAGAAGCACCGCGTCGGCGGCAGCGTCGTCGTTGCCGTTCCCGCCGTAGGAGCCTGAGCCATCCAGATAAATGACGCGCAGCTTGTCTTCCGGTATGCCAAAAATCTTCGACAGATTCGCCCGCAGGCCATGCGTTCCTTGCGTGGAACTCCAGACCGTCGCGCCATCGGTGCGCACATCGGCGATAGCACAAGAGGGCCCCAGCGAAGCGTGACTCTGCAAGGGCCACTCATAAGTCGATGAGAACTGTTTCGCGGCTGTCGATAACGCCGCGGCAGGATCGCCTCGGCTCACCAGGTCCTGATGCTTATCGACCGCGCCCTCGCGGATGAAGCGTTCCAACCCGTCGTTTCCGGACAAGCCCTGCCACTCGCTCCAGGTCGCCTTCAACTCGCTGGCGGCGCGCACAGCGGCCCATTCGTCGGGCGCGACTACGCCCAGGAAATTCTGGATGCGCACCACACGCACATCGGGGATCGCGCGGACGGAAGACTCGTCTACCGACAGCAGCTTCGCGCCAATCGCCGGCGGACGAATCACTCGGCCGTGCAGCATTCCAGGCATGCTGAAATCCTGAACGTAAACGTGCTTGCCGGTGCACTTCTCCGGCACGTCCGGACGCGGCAGGGGCTTCCCGACTAGCGAATAGCTGGCCGGATCCTTCAACGGAGCCTTGGCGTCAACCTTGAGCGAGAAGCGCCGGTCTCCGATGAGCTTACCAATACCGACCAGCTTGCCGATGTCGACACCTTCGCCGCCCGCCAAAGTCCGCACTTGACCGTCGACGATCTTCAGCTCGGCCACCGGATGCTGGAGCTGTACCGCACCTAATTTGAGCAAGGCCTGGCGCGCCGTGGCCGCCGCCTGTCGCACGTCAACCGCTCCGCGCGGGATGCCCGTGCTGCCGCCTGTTCCACCGTGGTCGGGCGTGAGCGCGGTATCGCCTTCCACCATCGCGATGCGATCCACCCGGATACCAAGTTCCTCCGCCGCCATCTGCCGCATCGCGATACGCAGCCCGACGCCGACGTCGACATGGCTGGTATAGAGCGTAACGGAGCCGTCCGCATGTACCGCGAGAAAACTATCCAGCTCGTGCGGGTCGAGCGGCTTGCCAAGATCGCCGTTCCCGCCAGCCTGCGCTGCCGCACGCTTCGGCAATCCCATTGCAAAGCTCACGACCACCGCTCCGCCGGCACGAAGAAGATCACGACGAGAAATGTTGTTCATGATCGCCTCCTCATGCTTTCGCCGCCAGCATGACGGCCTGCACGATCCGCGTGTGCGTTCCACACCGGCAAAGATTGCCCGCCAGCCCCTGCTTCACCTGATCGAGTGTGGGCTGCGGCGTCTGATTGAGCAGTGACTTCGCCGCAATGATCATGCCATTGGTGCAATATCCGCATTGCGCGGCCTGCTGGGCGATGAAAGCGGCTTGCACTTTGTCCGGCTTTTCAGGCGTCCCGAGTCCTTCAAGTGTTGTCACTGCGCGGCCCGCCACTTGCCGCACCGGGAAAACGCACGAGCGCTGGGCTCTCCCCTCAATCAGCACCGTGCACGCGCCGCATTGAGCGAGTCCGCATCCGAATTTCGCGCCATGCATGCCAAGCGCGTTGCGCAGCACGTAAAGAAGCGGCTGAGCCGGGTCCCAGGATTCGACCGTCACCGGACGGCCGTTTAGCTGGAAATTGTACTTCGGCATTGGGTACCTCCTTTTGGTTTGTGGGGCCGACGCCCTCGTCGGCGCCGGACCCCCTGGTCCGGCTCCAAAACTATTGCTTCAACGCGAAAGTGAACAGGGAATTGCCCGCGGCGACACCCACGTACTGCCTGCCGCCGACCGAATACGTCATCGCGCCGGAAGCGACCGCGCCCCCCACAGTCGATTTCCACAGTGGCGTACCAGTGCGCGCATCCAACGCGTAGAAGTAGCCTTCCCGCCCGCCGCTGAACAACAGATCGGAAGCCGTGGTAAGAATGCCCGCATCCGTAACATCGTTCATCTTGAACTCCCACTTCCGCTCGCCGGTCGCGGGATCGACCGCCCGGATTGCACCATAGCCCTCATCTTCTTTCCTGAAATTCTGACCGCCCCGCCCAAAGGGAATCGCCGACCTCGGAAATCCGCCGGCGTATCGTCGGCCCTCAACATAGTCGTCGTCTTTCCCTTTGACGTAGATCGAGGAGTAGTTCGCCCAGGTCGGAATATAGAACAGACCGGTATGCGGGCTGTAAGAAGGCGAATACCAATTCGTACCGCCCTGGTTGCCGGGATAGATAAGCGTTCCCTCCGCGCTGGGAACTTTCCCGGTAACACGCATCGGCCGGCCCTTCTCATCGAAGCCGTTCATCCAGTTCACCTCGACGAACGGCTTGCCCAGTAAAAACTCGCCGCTCGTGCGATCGATCACGTAGAACAGACCGTTGCGATTGGCCCACATCATCACTTTACGGGGCCTCTTCACGCCATCCTTTCCGGCCCATTGCATATCGGCCAGCACCGGGACTTGCACGGCGTCATAGTCAAACTCGTCGTGCGGCGAGAACTGGTAATGCCATTTCAGCTTGCCGGTGTCGGCGTCGAGTGCGACTACTGAATCGGTGTACAGATTGTCGCCCGGCCGTGAATCGCCGTTCCAATCCGGGCCAGGATTCCCGATACCCCAGTAAGTCAGATTGACAGCCGGATCATAGGAGCCGGTCACCCACACTGAGCCGCCGCCGGTCTTCCATGAGTCGCCGCCCCAGGTTTCGTGGCCGGGCTCGCCCGGTTCGGGGATATTGTGGAAGCGCCATACCTCCTTGCCCGTCCGGATGTTGTAGGCCGCGATGAATCCGCGAATGCCGTACTCTCCACCGGCCGTTCCGACGATCACCTTATCTTTCACCACCAGCGGAGCGTGCGTCAGTGCGTAACCGGACGCGGCCTCGGCCACCTTCGTATTCCAAAGCGGCTTACCGTTCTTGGCATCGATCGCGATCAAGTGCGCGTCGATGGTGCCCATGAAGAGCGTGTCGCCCAGAATCGCCAGCCCGCGATTGATGCGGCCGCAACAGGGCCGTGCTTCCGGTTCCGGCGTGTATGCGTAACTCCAGAAGAGCCGTCCGGTCACCGCATCCAGAGCGAGCACATCGTTGGGAGCTTGCACGGTATACAGAACGCCATCCACTACCAGCGACGTCGCTTCGAATTTTTCCAGCGACCGCGCCTGATAGATCCACTGCAGCTCCAGGTTCTTGACGTTGTCGGGCGTGATCTGCGTCAGCGCGCTGTAGCGCTGGCTCTGGACGCCGCCGGAATAAGTGAGCCAGTTCTGCGGCTCCTTATCGGCGCGCATGATTCGGTCGAAGGAAACCTGCGCGAACAGAGAACTCGTGATGGAAAGAAGCAGCAGCACGCGGCAATTCATTGCTTGTCGATTCCTTTCAGTGAAACCAGATAGCTGACCAGGTCGGATAATTCCTGCGGGCTGAGCTTGCCCTGGAACGATGGCATGGGAGACTTCTCGACAAAGGCGAATTCTTTCACCTTCGACCTCTCCAAAGACACCAGCCGGTCGTTCCCATCGTAAAGCTGGATCGTAAAGGCGTCCTGGTTCAGCAGCCTTCCGTTCAGTGTCGCGCCGTCACGGGTCACCACGCGGATGAACCGGTTCTGCGGCAAAACTTCGGCGTCCGGCTCCAGAATGGAGCGTTCCAGTTCAGCCGCCCGGCGGAGCGAACCGATGTCCGTTAGCTCCGGACCGATTCGTGCCCCGTTTCCGCGGACGCGATGACAATGGAGACAACCCTTGCTTTCGAAAACCGCTTTGCCGTGCACGGCGTCTCCTGTAGTAGCTGGACCGCGCGACGGCGAAGCGGCCATAAAACGCAGGTACGCAACCACCGACCTGGCTTGAAACGCCGTAAAAGTATGGGGCGGCATGGCCGTGCCGGGAATGCCTTTGCGAATGATGTCTACTAACTCATCATCGGATGATCCGTGCCGGAACGTTCCATGATCGAGTTGAGTGCCAGGCACCGACTCGCCCTCCGGGCCGTGACAAACAGCACAATTGGCGACATACAGCCGCCGCCCGTCTTCGACATCGCCCGGGGAGTAGTTTTGTTGAGCCAGCAGCGTGGCCGCCGCCAAAAGAAAGCTGGAAATGGGAAGGGCCCTCATACGCAGAATGCCTTTCAAACGATGTGGTTATACTACCGCCGACGGAGAGAAAAGGTCAAACGAGCGCTTACTCTTCCCGCAGTGCGGCCGTCGGATCCAGCCGTGCAGCGCGTTGCGCGGGGAACCAGCACGCCATCGCGGCGATTGCGAAAAAGACCACAACAATAGAAGCAAACGTCGGCGGATCGGTGGGCTTTACGCCGATAAGCATGGTCGTCATGGCGCGCGTTAGACCGAGCGCCACCCCGATTCCGGCTACGATGCCCAGCGCGGTCAGGCGCAGGCCGTGACCCACCACAAGATTGAATATGCTGCTCGGCGCAGCGCCCAAGGCCATGCGCACACCAATCTCCGCCGTGCGCTGGCGAACAACCGTCGAGAGCACGCCATAGAGCCCGACCGCCGCCAGCAGGCCCGCAATGGTCGCGAAGAGGCCAATCAACACCAGTGAAAATCGTGTACCGGCCTGCGCTTTCTCCACCAGCGCATCCTCTGGCTGGACATCGTGGATCAGCATATGCGGGTCAATCTTCGCGATTTCCGCGCGCACCAGCGGTGCATACTTGGCGGGATCGCCGGAGGCTCGTACAGCCCATTGCCGTACGCTACCGTGCTGTAGAAATCCGTCTGTAAAGTAAACCTGCTCGCGGCCTGGATCGGCGATCGAAGTCTGGCGCTGATGCCCCACCACTCCGATGATCTCCACCCATTCCGGCTCTGGCGTCCGGAGGCGAATCAGGATCCGTTTCCCGACCGCGGACTCGCCCGGAAATGCTTTGGAGGCGAAAACCTGATCCATGATCGCCACATTGCGCTCTGGGGCGTTGTCCGCATCGGTGAAGGTACGGCCCGCCAGTAACGGCGTGCGGAGCGTATCGAAGTAACCAGGCAGCACCACCTGCCAATCGACTGCCTGATACTTGCCGGGATCGGCCAGCGCTTCTTCTTTTCCCCACCGAATGGTCGAGAATCCTCCAGCCAATGGAAAAGGAAACGATCCGGTCACGCTTTCGACGCCCGGCAGCGCCCGCAGACGGCTTTGAATCTCGCGCATTAATGCGGCCCGCTGTTGAGGGACATTGGCGGCTCGTCCACCAACCAGGCCGAACGTCAGAAGATGGTGTGGATCGAATCCCAGATTGGTGCGCTGCAACGCCAGAAAGCTGCGAAACATCAGGCCCGATCCGATGAGCAGTACGAATGACAGCGCAACTTCGGCGACCACTACGCCGCTCCGCAATTGGTTCGCGCCCAGCGCGACCGTCCGGCCGCTGGCACGCAGGACATTCATCACATCCGGTCGCGAGGCTCGCAGCGCGGGTGCGACACCGAAGATAGCCGCCGCTGCCGCTGCAATTAGAATCGTGAATGTCAGCACCAGTGGGTCTAGCGGCACGGAATCCAGGCGCGGCAGATTCGCGGGCGCAATCCTGAGCAGTTCGTGAATGCCGACCCACGCCAGCCCAACTCCTACCAGTGTTCCGAGCCCCGTCAGCAGCAGGGCTTCGGTGAGCATCTGCCGTACCAGTCGCCAGCGGCTACCCCCCAGCGCCGCTCGGACGGCCAGTTCGCGTCCGCGCAGAGATACGCGCACCAGCAGCAGGTTCGCCACATTGGCGCAAGCGATCAACAACAGAAAGATCACCGCGCCCATCAGCGCCAGGATCGCCGGCCGGACCTCCGCCACCATGTACTGCTTCATCGGCTCGGCCCGGTATTGGAATCGGGCCGTACGGTAGAGCGGGAAGTTCCTGCGGATCTCGGCGGACACCAGATCCACCTCTTCCTGCGCCTGCCGCAGCGTCACGCCCGGCTTTAATCTTCCGATCGCCCGCAGGAAATAGGCGTTCCGATTCGCATTGTCGTATCGCAGGCGGGCCGCGATCCAGATGTCGGGCCGGCGCTCCACCTCTGCGCTCGGCCTGAATAGCAGCTCGAAGCCGGGCGCAAGCACGCCCACGATCTGGGGATTGAAGCCCGGCGCGTTGTTGAGCATAGGGCGGCCCAGCACAGCAGAGTTTCCGCCGTAGCGCCGCTGCCAGTATTCGTAGCTCAAGATCGCAATGTCCGGAAGGCGGGACCCGGCCGGCGCGGCGGTGCCTGCCGGTGGTGGTGGGGGCTGAGGCAGGCCGTCGGAATCTGCGAAGTCGCGTCCTAACACCATCTTCGCGCCCATCAACCCAAAGAAATTCGTGGTCACTCGGGCGAACCGGACCTGCTCCGGGGTACCGTCCTCGCGGGGAAAATTCCCGCGATTGGTAAACACGGCGCCGAAGTCTTCGAACATGCGCTTGGCCCCATTGCGCAAATCAATGAAGTTCTCAGCGGAAACGGGTGAGTCGACCACGTTGCGCGTCTGCATGTCGGCACAGGCCAACACCAGCCGGTCCGGATCTCTATAAGGAAGCGGCCGCAACAGGACCGCGTTGGTGACGCTGAAGATGGCCGTACTCGCACCTATACCAAGAGCGATGGTAATCACCGCGGTCGCAGAAAAAACCGGCGTATGGAAGAGGGCGCGAGCGGCGTAGCGGAGGTCGCTGCCGGGCATGTTTTTGTAGACTCCTTGGCCGTGAATCCGGTTCCCGGCGAATGTTATCTAATGCTAGAATCTAAAGTTTATTCCTAATTTTACGATGGAGTGAGCAAGATGGTGTTGCGGCTTGCTTGGATCTGTGGACTTTTAACTACACGCGATTACGATTACCGGATACGGCAGAGGAAAATCGGCGATGCCGCGATTGCGGCCAATGAGGGAGCCTTGGAACGCATGGAGCGCTCGCTCGTCGAGGATCGCATCGCGGTGGTTGTGTTTCTGCTCGCGATCACGATCTTTCTCTATACGATCGAATACGCTCCCGCGTTTAGAGCATAGTCGTCAGGCTCTTCGCGCCAAGTGCGCAATCAAAGAGACGACGAAGAGCACGATGAAAATAAAGAACAGGATCTTCGCGACGCCGCCCGCCAGGATAGCGACGCCGGTGAATCCCAGGACGGCCGCGATGAGCGCGATCACGAGAAACATCAGAGCCCAATAAAGCATATTGGAACCCTCCCTTCCGCCCGTTCGTACTGCAGCTTGATGCCCACACTAGATCTTCTTTAGATTCAGTGAAAGAGCTCGACTTTCAGGTAGAAAATACGAGACGGTCTGCTTGGCTGGCTACTACATCGGGAGTCCGGATGTGCTCGGCCCGAAAACCGATCCCCAGGAAACGCGAACGAATCCGTCGCGTGGGCCAGTCCAGAAATGGTAAGTACCAGGGGGCGTGAAGCGGCTTCGAACTCGCCAGGAGCGGGGCGGTGACGTGGTTCTGGATGGTGACCTGCATTGCCTGAGTGAGCCGCGTGGGAAGCGCACGCCGGCGTTGGACCGCGGAGAGGGCATCCGTAGTGACGGTCCCGTGCTGAAACGCACCCGCGAGTATGTTGGCCGCCGCTACGGCATCCTGAATGGCAAGATTGATCCCCACCCCGCCGATCGGCGACATCGCGTGAGCTGCATCCCCAATGCAGAGCAGACCGGGACGCCACCACTGCCGCAAGCGATCCACTTTCACGGTTAATAGTTTGACGTCGTCATCCCAGCTCCCCAGTTCGCTGACTCGGTCTTTCAGGAACGGCGCCAACTCCACAACGCTCCCACGCAAAGCCTCCATACCCTTTTCCCGGATTTCCCCGGCGCCCCCCTTGCGGATCACAAGACCCACCTGCCAATAATCTTCGCGGTTTAGCATCACCAGCAGTTTGCCGCGGTCCAGGCGAAGTAGGGGAGCGGGATCGCTGGGACGCCGCGAGATCCGCATCCACAGCACGTCCATGGGAGCGCCGAGGTCGTCCACCTGAAGGCCGGAACGCTCGCGCACAAGGGAACTTCGGCCGTCGGCCCCGACTACCAATTCGGCACGAACCTCGAGTTCACCCGCGGGCGTTTTTGCGCGCACGCCGGCGATGCGGCCGCCCTCTTCCAGAAGGCCACTGACCTCGGCTTCCATCCGCACATGGAACGCCGGATAACGTTGCCCCTGCTCGGCCAGAAAGTTCAGAAAGTCCCACTGGGGCATCAACGCTACGAACCGGCAGTGGGTGGTCAGAGTCGAAAAATCGGCCCCGACGATTTCATCGCTGCCGATCTGTGCCCGGATTTGCGGGAGTTCCTGGTGCGGCCGCTTCAGAAAATCTTGCAGGAGACCAAGCTCGTACATTAGCTCCAGGGTGGAGGGGTGGACGGTGTCGCCGCGAAAATCGCGCAGGAAGTCGGCGTGCTTTTCAAGAACGATGGTTTCGATTCCGGCACGGCCGAGCAGAAAACCGAGCATCATTCCCGCCGGGCCACCGCCCGCGATGCAGCAACGAGTCTGTAGGTTTTGAGGATCCATCAGGCGTTCCCCTTAGGAGAAGACTACCGCGCTAAGGAGGAGGTTTCGAATCAAGGGTTTGCCTCCAAGGAATTTTTAACGTGACTAACCTGCATGGGATAGACAATTTATCCGATAGGTAAAGGAGGCTAAAGCAAAACTACGCATGAACCCGCCTGTGATTATCCCGGCAGGTCTGAAGAAGGTCCCTCCGTTTCCCCCCGTCGCGGCAAGACTTCTAACCTTGCTCGCCCATCCGGACGTCAAAGTCAAAGAAGTAGCGGAACTTATCGGATCGGATGCTACCTTTACGGCACGGCTGCTGCAGTGCGTCAACTCCTACGAATTTGGACTGTCCTATCCGGTCAGCGATATAAAGCAAGCGGTCGCGCTGGTGGGATTGGATAAGACCCGGCAAGTCACTATCTCGCATGCGACGGCCGCCTATGCCAAGGGAGCGCTCCGGACCGCCGAGCTTAGGCGCTGCTGGCAGCACACGGTTGCCACCGCTGTGTTGTCGGAAGAGATCGCGTACGCCTGCGATGCCTTTACAAATGTCGCATTTACAGCGGGCGTCATGCACGACATCGGCCGGCTGGCGCTGCTGGTGGCTTATCCACAGGAGTATGAACGCGTCATTCGCGGCGCGGCCGAGCAGAGCCTCGACATTCTCGATTTCGAACGTGAGGAGTTCGGCGTGGATCATGCCGAAGCAGGCCGCGCTTTGGCCGAACGTTGGGGACTGCCGCTGGACCTGCGAGTCATCGCCGGGCGGCATCATGACCCGAGCGAAGGCTCTGAACTCGACTTGCTGAGGATCGTTCACGTCGCCTGCCGGCTGGCGGAGATACTTGGATACGATATCGTCCACCCCCTGGCCCCGCAAGACGTCGATACTGTCTTGGCTGAGTTACCGGCACGCGCCCGCGCCCGCCTCAAAAAGACCCCTGCGGAGTTGTGCGCGAAAATCGAACAGAGGATTCTGGAGTTCGATTCCGATAACGGCGACAAGCCTCCGTCGGCGCTGCCCGTCATGACTACGGCAACTTCCGAAGAACTTGAGACCGAGCCCGAACCCGGGCTGGAAGCAACACTTGAAACCGAAGTGATCCCGGCCGGGCCGAATCGGTTGGCGCGTTTCGCGATCGGCGCGGCGGCTGTGGCGCTGGCCATTCTTTCCGTCATCCTGCTCTGGCGAATGCAGTAGCGCAGTAGCTCAGTCGCGCACTTTGAGCACCGCCGCACCGCGAATGGCGTCGTTCTTCAGCGCATTCAGCGCACGATTTGCGTCCCGCAGCGGAAAAACCTCGGTCTGGGTGTGAATCGGGATCTGCGCGGCGATGCGCAGAAAATCGTGGCCGTCCTGGCGCGTGTTATTGGCGACGCTTCTCACAACGCGCTCCTGGTAAAGCAGATCGTAATCCAGCGCTGGAATGGCGCTCATATGGATGCCGCCGAGGATCAGCGTTCCGCCTTTCTTTAGGGCCTTCAAGGCCGCGGGAACGATCTCGCCGGCGGGCGCGAAGATAATCGCGCTGTCCAGCTTTTGGGGAGGCTCGGCCACAGTGCCGCCGGCCCAGACCGCGCCCAATTCGAGCGCGAGCTTCTGGTGCCTTTCGTCGCGCGTACAGGCATAGACGTCGGCGCCCCAATAGCACGCCACTTGGATGGCGACGTGTGCAGCTGCTCCAAATCCGTACAGGCCGAGGCGTCCGCCACGCCCAATTCCGGAGAGCCGCAGGCACCGGAAACCGATAATGCCCGCGCACAGCAGCGGTGCCGCGTGGAGATCCGCAAAGCCTTCCGGAATGGGATAAACGAAGCTCTCTTCTGCCAGCGCGTATTCGGCATAACCGCCATCCACCGTATAGCCTGTGAAACTAGGATGATCGCAGAGGTTTTCCGTTTCAGCTCTGCAATACTCGCACGTGCCGTCGGTCGAATGCAGCCAGGCGATGCCCACGCGCGCACCGATAGGATGAAGTTTGGCGTTGTCTCCGGCGGCTTCGATCACGCCCACCACCTGATGTCCCGGCGTGATCGGCGACTTGCGCGGAGGGAGTTCGCCCTCGATCACGTGCAGATCGGTCCGGCAGATTCCGCAGGCGCTTATGCGCACCAGTACCTGGTGGCCACTCGGAACGGGCTTCGGAACTTCCGCCAGTTCGAGCGGGTTGGTCTCGATCGGGGCGGGAGAGCGGAGAATGCAGGCTTGCATTGTGTTTCCTCGCGGGCCGGAGGCCTGCGCCACTTGTATAGTAACCTGAGGTTTCCATGGTTATTCCCGGCCGCAACTTTGCGTTCAATCTGGTGCAGCGCCGTACTCTCCTATTCCAACTGGTCCGCCGCGATTTCGAACAGCGTTTCGTAGGATCGGCCGCAGGTTGGCTGTGGGGATTGATTCACCCCGTGGTACTGCTGGTGAGTTGGGTCTTCGTTTTCCAGGTGTGCCTGAAGACGACCCTGCCCAGCAACGAGGTGACGCAAAACTATTCACTGTTTCTGTTCTGCGGTTTTCTTCCGTGGCTGCTATTTTCCGAGACCGTAACGAGGTCGGCGGTATCCTTGCTCGATAACGCCAACCTCATCACCAAGACGGTTTTTCCGGCCGAAGTCGTGCCGGTTTCCATCTTTCTTTCGTCGCTGATCAGCCATTTGATGGCGCTCGCCTTGGTGATCGCTGTGGTCGGATTTTATGTCGGCCACTTCAGCCTGTGGATGCTCACGCTGCCGCTCTATATGCTGTTGATCGGGCTATTCGCAATCGGCGTGAGCTGGATCGTTTCCGGATTGCAAGTCTACCTGCGGGACACGGCGCAGGTGCTTTCCGTTATCCTGACCTTCTGGTTTTGGGTAACGCCAATCTTCATTTCCGAGAAGGCCTTCCCCGAGTGGGCGCGATTCGTTCTGCGGCTGAACCCTCTGGCCTTCGTGGTGCGCGCCTATCGCGACCGGCTGCTTTCCTATCGTGTCCCGAGCCTGCAAGATCTCGCCATCGTCAGCGTTTACGCCGTGACCGCCTTCCTGGTGGGTGGTTTATTCTTCCGGCACCTAAAACGCGGTTTCGCCGATGTGCTGTAGCGTCGCCCCCGGGCTACATATTGCCTTCGTCGGCCGACGGTCCGTAAGTCGCCGGAACCGGGATGTCGTTCAGCCGCAGATAGACCCCCAACTGCGCCCGATGATGAATCACGTGGTTCATTACGAAACTCCGGACGCAAGCGATGCGCGGCATCGTGAAGAGCGTCTTTCCCGCGGCCATCAGTGACCAAGGTTTTAGAAATACTTCATCGCTGGCCCCGGCGATAGCGGCGCGCGCGCTGGCGACGCTTTTGTCGAATTTCTCCAACAGTTGCTTGGTGGAAGCGGCCGGCTCTTCCTTATACGGGGGCGCGCCCGGAGGCGAGATATCGAAAGAGTCCTTGTTAATTGTGTCCGCGGCCCATCCGGTCATGTTAGCTATGTGAGTGGCGAGCGAAATCATGCTGAACGACTTCGGATGCGGCTTCCAGGTGAACTTATCTTCCGGGACTCTTTCCAGAGTCTTGCGAGTGTTGGCCATCTCCTGGTCGAATTCGGGGAGCAGAGCGTCTTTGATTGTCATAGGGTTCCTATATTGGGTTCGTTTTGAAATCTACGTACCTTGCCATGATAGGCGAAGGATAGGCGAAATTCAAGTGAATGTTATGTAACGAAACCAACTGTGCGGGGCCCTCATCCAACAAGCGGAGGCAAAAGATTATGTTAAGAAAAATAGGGCTTCCTCTACTTGCGCTACTGGCGATGTTGATGTTTGTTGCACCGACACATGCTGACGCAAGAGTCGGTTTCGGAGTTTATGTGGGCCCGGGATACGGCTACCCATATGCCTACGGTTACCCTTATGCGTATCCGTACGGCTACTATGACCCCTATTATTATCCTTACGCCTACGGTTACCCGGGCTATGGATTCTATGGCGGATACTGGGGTGGATATCGCGGCGGATACGGATACCGAGGTGGATACGGATATCGCGGCGGATACGGCGGATATCGGGGCGGATACGGCGGATATCGAGGTGGATACGGTGGAGCGCGCGGATTTAGCGGCGGCGCTCGAGGTGGTGGCGGCGCTCGTGGCGGCGGCGGACGCCGATAGTCTGACCCAATCCGGTAAAGTAGTGGATTGAAATCGGTCCAGCTTCTTGCGCCAAGAACATTAGTGATCAGGGAAATGCCGCTGCCAGCGGATCCTGGTCCGACTGAAGTTCTCATAAAACTCCGTTCGGTCGGGATCTGCGGCAGCGACATGCATTGGTACCTGGACGGCAGCATCTACGGCTTTCCCGCCACCTACCCACTAGTGCTCGGTCACGAGCCGGCGGGGGACGTAATAGCCGTAGGGAGCGCGGTTTCCGCGCTGCGGCCTGGTGATCGTGTATCAATAGAACCCACTATCAGCTGCGGACATTGCGAGCATTGTGCCCGCGGCCAGCATAATAACTGCCTGCAATCGCAGTTCATGGGCTCACCACAATTTCCCGGCCTGTTACGCGAATACGCAGTCGTGCCGGCGCAGAACGCCGAGCCGGTCCCCGAAAATTTCAGCTATATACAAGCCTCGTTGATCGAGCCGGCGGCGGTGATCATGCACATGTTGGAATTGGTGCAGATTCACGCCGGCGATAGCGTCGCCATTTTAGGCGCCGGTCCGATCGGGCTGCTCGCGGCGGCTGTGGCGCGGCACTGCGGCGCTTCGGAAGTGCTAGTGGCGGACAAGCTTCCGCACCGGATCAAAATGGCGCAGGACCTGGGTGCGACTGCAGCCGTGGCGATTGGACAATTTCGCGAATTAGTGGGAGACAAGACGCGTGGGCGTGGCGTCGATCTGGCGATCGATGCGGCCGGCGCCGCTGAAACGATCAATGCGGCGCTGGCGGTTACGCGGATGGGCGGTACGTTCGTTCTGATCGGCATTCCCAATCACGTTCCGGTGGGCGTCGATCTATTCAGCGCCATGACGAAAGAGGTTCGTATTCTACCGCTGAAACGATCAAATCATCGCTCCAAGCCGGCGATTGCCCTGCTGGCCTCCGGCGCGATTCCCGAAGCCATCGTGACCCATCGCGTAAGTGTAGAACAAGCGCCGGCGGCGTTCCAGACTTTGGCTGAGTATCGCGATGGAATCGGCAAGCTGGCGATTGAATTTCGGGCATGAACCGGTTTCTGGCGATCGATCTGGGCGCCGAAAGCGGGCGCGCCATGCTCGGAACTCTAGACGGCGGAATGCTCGCGCTCGAAGAGCTGCATCGCTTCCCAAACACGCCCGTGCAATTGCCGACGGGCCTTTATTGGGACACGTTGCGGCTGTTTCAAGAGATCCGGCACGCGCTGGCCATTTGCGGCCGGGAGCGAAAGATCGAGCTGGACGGCATCGGCATCGACACCTGGGGTGTCGATTTCGCGTTGTTGGGGGCGGACGGCGCGCTGGTGGACAACCCCAGGCATTATCGCGACCCGCGGAACAGCCAGATAACGCTGGAGAGGACCTTCGCGCTGGCGCCCCGCGAAGAGATCTTTGCCGAGACCGGCATCCAGTTCATGCCGATCAATACGCTTTATCAGCTGCATGCCATGAAACTCGCGCAGTCGCCCGCTCTCGGAATGGCGAAAACGCTGCTGTTCACGCCGGACCTGTTCAACTACTGGCTCACCGGAATCATGCGCGCCGAGGTGAGCATCGCCAGTACTTCGCAGTTCTACAATCCGGCCAAGAAAGATTGGGCAAAGGGTTTGTTGCGGCGGCTAGGAATCGCGGAGCCGATGCTGCCGGAGATCGTCCCTTCCGGTACGCGGCTCGGGACGCTACTTCCCGAAGTTGCCGAAGCGAGCGGGTTGGCCGCCGACACGCCCGTTTTTGCTACCGCATCTCACGACACGGCTTCGGCCGTAGCGGCCGTTCCAGCCGACGGCGCCGACTGGGGCTACATCAGCTCCGGTACTTGGTCGCTAATGGGAGTGGAACTGGAAACGCCGGTGATCAATGACCGTTCACTGGCTCTCAACTTCACCAACGAGGTCGGAGCGGGAGGAACAATCCGGCTGCTGAAGAACATCGCGGGATTATGGCTGCTGCAGGAATGCCGCCGGGCGTGGGCGATCGCGGGGTGTGAATACAGTTATGCGGAACTGGCTGGACTCGCGGCCGGCGCGCCTTCTTGCGGCATGACTATCGATCCTGACAGCTTCACGCAGCCCGGCCACATGCCGGAACGGATCGCCGAGCACTGCCGGGCACAAGGCCGGAATCCCCCGGAACAGCCGGGCAGCATGGTGCGGTTGATTCTCGAAAGCCTGGCCGCGAGTTACCGCAAAGTACTCGAAAATCTGGAAGCCCTGATCGGACGGCGGATCACCCGCATACACATTGTGGGCGGGGGTTCACGAAATGAACTCTTGAACCTATTAACGGCGAACGCTACCGGGCGCACAGTGATCGCAGGCCCGGCGGAGGCGACGGCAGCCGGCAACATCCTGGTGCAAGCCATGGGAGCGGGAATTATCTCAGGCGTTAGCGACGCGAGAGAGATCGTGAAACGGTCTTTTCCAATTCAGGTTTACGAGCCACGCTAAAATGAAGATGCGCTCGACACCGTCGCTGTCCAGGGCACTCACGAATTGAGGAACACAGATGGCTATTAAGCGTATCGGTATCTTGACTGGCGGAGGGGATGTCCCGGGACTCAATTCCGTTATCAAAGAAGTCACCTATCGCAGTACGGAACACTGCTGTGAAGTGGTGGGCCTGCGGCGCGGATGGGAAGCGCTCACGCACCTGAACCTGGAAGATGAGCAGAGCCGTGCCCATTACGTGCTGCCGTTGACGCGCGAGAACACTCGCACCATCGATCGTTATGGCGGAACGATCCTGCATAGCAGCCGGACGAATCCGTCCCAGATGAAAGATCTTCCGGATTTCCTAAAGGGCCAGAGCTTTCCGCAAAAGCAGGTTACCAAGGGAGGACAAACATACCCAGTATCCGATGTCAGCTCGCAGGTGCTCAAGAATATCGAAGCGCTGGGTCTGGATTATCTGGTGCCTATCGGGGGCGATGATACGTTGAGCTATGCCGCCAAGCTGCACGAGATGGGCGTGAAGGTAGTGGCGGTCCCCAAGACCATGGACAACGATGTCCGGAACACGGAATACTGCATCGGTTTTTCGACTGCAATCACTCGTGCCACCGACGCCATCAATCGCCAGCGGACCACGGTGGGATCGCATGAACGTATCGGCATCTTCCGCGTTTTCGGGCGCGACGCGGGTTTTACGTCGCTCTATACGGCATACGTGGCCTCCATTCGCTGCTGCATTCCGGAATACAAGGTGAACCTGGATAAGTTGATAGATATTCTGATCAACGATAAGAAGCACAACCCCAGCAACTATTGTCTGGTGATTCTTTCCGAGGGCGCGGAGTGGGAGGGCTACCAGTTGCGCGAGTACGGGGAACCCGACGCATACGGTCATCGCAAGAAGGAAAATATAGGTGAAGCCTTGAGCGACGAGATCAAGAAGCGCACCAAAGAAGAGACCATCGTGAGCGATCTGACTTATGATCTCCGCAGCGGCGCTCCGGATTTCGTGGATAAGCTGATCGCCTCGACGTTCGGAACGATGGCGCTGGATTGCGTGCTCTCCAACCAAAGCGGGCTGATGGCCGGTCTGGTGAATGGATGTTATTCGATGGTTCCGCTTCCCGATCCCAAACAGGGACCGAGGCATGTGGATATCGCGACTATGTACAACACCGAGCGCTATCGTCCGAACTACGAAAACAAGACTGGTCTCCCGATCTTCCTGACCCGGGCCTGATGACATCGCTCTGGAGGCGGCTTTTCGCGCGGGCTCCGATGCCGGCCTCTCACGCGAGCGTGCCGCTGCCGGAGATCATTCGCCATTTCAATGAAGCGGCCGCGGACGAAGAGCATTTTCCTTCGACCATCGATCCGCGAATTTATCACGTCCAGTTGATACTCGAGTATTTTGGCGATTTAAACGCGAAGCGCGTGTTGGATGTCGGCTGCGGCAAGGGCCGGTTTGCCCGGGTGCTGAAGGATCGGTTCCCAGGGTCGGCTCTGATCGCGTTCGATTTGGCCGAGGCGATGCTGCGGCATGTGCCCGCCGGGATCGGCCGCTGCGCAGGTTCCATGACCGCATTGCCGTTCAAAAGCGAGAGTTTCGACTTCGCTTACGCAACCGAGTCATTGGAGCATGCCGTGGACATCGATGGCGCGGTGGCGGAGATGTGCCGGGTTGTGAAACCTGGCGGGCGCATGGTGATCATCGACAAAAATGTGGAGCAATGGGGCCGGCTGAAGACGCCCGAGTGGGAGAAATGGTTTGGACGAAAGCATCTGGAGGATCTGCTGGGCAGGCACTGCGGGCGGGTGTCGAGCCGGCCGATTTCTTATTGGGAGGACGTGGTCCCGGATGGTTTGTTTTTGGCGTGGCTGGCGGAGAAATAGTCAGCTTAGCATCATGATGCCAGTGTGATAGCATCAAGATGTGCCAAGGACTACCATCACATTGGACGAAGATGTTCGCGCAAAGCTGGAAGCGCATATGCGAAAGTCCGGCAAGTCGTTCAAAGAGACGGTGAACGAAACGCTGCGTTTCGGGTTGTTGGCTCGGCGGAAAGCCAAGACTGTCAAACCGTTTAAGATCCGGGCGAGAGATATGAAATTGAAGCCCGGCTACAGCCTTGATAAGCCCTGGGACCTGATAGAGGAGATTGAAGGACCTGATTATCGATGATCCTTCTGGACGCTAATCTTCTTCTCTACGCACACAACACCACCTCTAAAGAGCATCGAGCGACAGTTTCGTGGATCGAAGAGATTCTGGCCGGTTCGGCCCCAATCGGTCTCTCATGGGACACAATTTTGGCATTTCTCCGCGTCTCTACGACCCCACGGATCTTCGGTGAGCCGTTGGATGTAGAGATGGCTGCATCGATTGTGTCGGACTGGCTAAGCCGGCCCAATGTGACGATCATCGGTCCAACAGAGCGGCATTGGCAGATATTCAGCAAGCTGCTTCCGCGATCGCGAGTGCGTGGTTCCTTGATTATGGACGCTCACCTGGCGGCGCTGGCGATTGAACACGGCGCGACGCTTTGCACCAACGATCGCGACTTCGCGCGATTTCCGGGCCTCAGGGTCGAGTATCCATTGCAATAGCGAAAAGCCCCGCGGCACATCTGGCATGACGCACATCGGGCATGATAAGAAGGCGTGCCTTCTCCGCCCCCGATCAGCATCGTCACGCCCACTTACAACATGGGCCGGTACCTCGAAGAGACGATCCAAAGTGTTCTGAGCCAGGACTATCCGAACATCGAATACATCGTGATGGACGCGGGCTCGACTGACGAGACGCTCGCCATTCTGGAGAAGTACCGGGGCAGGCTGGAGTTTCACTCCGGCCCGGATCGGGGTACGGCGGACGCCATCAATAAGGGATTCGCGCGTTCGCACGGCAGCGTATTCGCATACTTGAATGCGGACGACATTTACCTGCCGGGTGCGATCTCGGCCGCGATGCATTCTATGGGAGCGGATCCGGAAGTGGGCGTGGTTTATGGCGACGCGAACTGGGTGGATGAGCGGGGCAATGCGCTGGCGCCGTATCCGGTGCGTCCATACGATCCGGCCCTGTTTAGCCAGGAGTGCTTCATCTCGCAGCCGGCTGCCTTCATCCGGCGGGAGGCTTTCGAACTGGCAGGCCGGATGGATCCCAATCTGCAATACGCGTACGACTACGACCTGTGGATCCGCATATCACGGCTCTTTCCGATGCGGAAGCTCGATGCGCTATTGGCGGCTTCGCGGATGCACCAGGAGAACAAGACCGTAGGCCAGCGGCGGCGGGTGCTTCGCGAGACAATGCGCCTGCTCGAGTCGCACTATGGTTACGTGCCTTTTCGGCCAGCCCACGCTTATGCTTCCTTCCTGGTGGATCGCCGCGATCAGTTCTTCGAGCCGCTGCGCCCGTCGATTTTCAAGTACGTCCTTAGTTTATTCGTCGGGCTCCGGTACAATGCGGAGCGGCCCTTTCGATTCACGCGCGAGTGGGCCGCGGTAATGTCGCTCGAGGGCCTGGCGCGCCGGTCGAAAGCCTTCCTGGATTCGCTTAGCGAACGACGACACAGGTGACCCAAGCGTCGGCACGAGTGCCGGCGCGGCACAGAGGAGTGCGTGCGCTACGGTTTACTGCAGAGAATACTGTCTGGACACGATGTTGACGCGGACGCGCAGCTGCGTGCCATCCGGCCGTTCGAACACCATGTTATATTCGCCGAAGAAGGCCAGCGGCGCCTGCCAATAGAAGACGCCGGCCTTGAGCGTTGAGCCGAGCGGCAGAGCTTCCGCCTGGCCGCTCACGACCAGGTAGCCTTTAGAAGCGCCGAGCGACAGTTCGATACGGCCGAGTTGGTCCATCTCGAGCGAATACAATCCGGAAGCGTCCGGCTCGAGCGCCACTTGCGGCGCATTGCGATCGTATCCGCCGCGTAATTGAACCGGGCCAGCCAGAGATTCCGGGCTGGGAGGCTCCTCGGGAGCCGCAACACCGCCGCCACCGGCGTTGAACACGCTGAAGTAGCGGCTGCCCAGGCCGGCGCCGCGGCCGCCATTGTCAAAAGCATTCCAGCTGATGGTGTGAACGCCATTAGCGAGCGTGGTCGTATCAATGTAGAAGAAACCCACCGCGCCATTGCTATTCGCTAAGCCGGGGAACAGGTTTGCGATGTCACTGCGATAGTTGTTGTACACAGGATGGCCGACCAGCAGGCCATCCAAAACCACGGTGATCGTCGATCCATCGACCGGGATGGCGTAGGGATTCTGTGTGAGGGCCCAGCCGAAATTCACGAAGGAGTTCCCGGATGCGCTGCCGCCCTGGGCCGGCGTATCGATGGTGCCGAACGGCTGCGCGGCCTGGGCGTTATTGACAGTGATGGTGCGAGTGCCCAGATCCACCGTCGTACCGTAAACATTGGTCACGATAGCGTGCAGATGATAGGTTCCATTGCCGAGCGGGCCGGAGCCAGCCGAGTTCGGCAGAAAGTTGGTGAGCATCAAATAGCCCCAGCCACCCCGATACTGATAAGGCGAATTGGGGAAAGTGGCTGCGACATCGGGCCGCGAGTCGGCGACGAAATTTGCGTAGCCAATGAAGACCAGTCCGTTCGAGGACGGTGTCTCGCCAGGGACGGGCGCGCGCCAAATTCCTACACCAGTGGCCGCCGGCACTTCAGTACTGTCCAATGCCCAACCGGTCACGCCCACTGCGCCTGTAATCCCGCTGGTGTTATTCGCCGGAGTATCGAAGCTGCCGAACGGCAGGCCCGGGCTGACGCTGGCGACATTGACTTGGATCTGCTGCGGCGACCCAGTGGCGCCCGCGGCAGTGACGGTGATGATGGCGCCAGGCGATCCATTGGTTGGAGGCGGGGCAGCAGTCACTTGGAATGTGCCGCTCCCGATTCCGGACGTCGGCGAGACAGTCACGTTGGAGCGATCCGAGGCGGCGGTCCAAGCGACGTTTAGCCCGCCCGCGATGTTGACGGTGACCGTTTGGGGGCTGGTAATCAAGGTGCCGCTGTAGCCGAAATTCAGCCTGGTACGATTCACTGTCAGAGTCGGGGTACTGATGGTAATCACCGTGGAGTCGCTCCAACTTGCCGGAGCCGAACCTCCTCCAGATACGCTCACCTGGTTGACTTGCGGTGAAGCGGCATTCGCCAGCACGTTGACGGTAACGGTGATCGCAGGGTAGCTCGCGCCGCCCGCCAGTGTATCGCTCCGTGTGCAGGTGTTGGACGAACAGTTCCAGCCGGAGCCGGCCATTGAGACTAGAGTGAGCCCTGAGGGGAGCGTGTCGGTCACCGTCACGGCGCCGCTGGTGATGGCGGCGGCATTGTTATTGGAAACAGTTACGGTGTAAGTTGCGCTCTGTTGTCCTTGCGCGAAGCTGGCGGAATGCGTCTTGAGGATGGCGAGCGAGGGCTGGCTCGCAGTGAGGATCGTCGTGGAGTCATTCCCGTTCGCGGCGGCGGATCCTCCACCGGAAACGCTGACCTGATTGTTCTGGGGCGATGATGCGCCGCCAGCGACGTTGACGGTCACGATGATGGGCGGATAGCTGACTCCGCCGGCCACTGCATCGCTGCGCGTGCAGGAATTCGACGCACAGGCCCAGCCCGTCCCTGACATGGAGACCAGCGAGAGCCCGCCAGGAAGCGTGTCGGTTACAGTGACCGTTCCGCTAGTGGGAGCCGCGTTGGGGGCGTTGGTGACCGTGACGGTGTAGGTGGCGCCCTGTTGTCCTTGCGTAAAGGCGCCGGAGTGAACCTTGGTGATACTAAGCGACGGCGCACCGAGGATAGTCGTGGAATCACTGGCGTTCGCGCCACCTGATCCGCCACCCGAAACGGTAACCTGATTCACCTGCGGTGAAGTGGCGCTCGCATTCACGTTGACCGTCACGGTGATTGGAGAGTATGCACTGCCGGCTGCCAGAACGTCACCGCGGGTACAAGTGGAAGTAGAGCAGGACCATCCCGAACCAGCCATGGATACCAGCACCAGGCCGGCCGGGATGGTTTCGGTCACGGTCACGGTTCCGCTGGTTGCGCCCGAGCCGGTATTGCCGACGGTCAGGGTGTAAGTGGCGTTGGTTCGGCCTTGGAAGAAGCTACCCGCGTGGGTCTTAGTAATACTCAACGTTGGACCGACTTCGCTGTCGGTGATTTTGGCGAAGAAGCCGTGAGCACCGGTTGCGGACGGGGAGGCGGTCGTATTCGTGAAGTTGGAGGATGAGGTTATACCCCCAATAAATGCATCGCCTGATGCATCGATTGCAATGTTGTCGGCTTGGTCAGTATCGGTGCCGCCGAGGTAGGTCGAATAAACTAGCGAAGGCTCTCCTGAGTCGTTGGTATTGACCTTGGCAACGAAGGCGTCGAACTGGGCAGTCAAGGTATTTTCGTCGACGATTGCGCCACCCTGATAGGTTGCGAAGCCCGCCAGAGGCCGCACAGTGGGGAAATTACTGGAATTCGTACGGCCGACCACATAGGCATTTCCGGAATTATCCACGGCGATGCCAGTACCGGCGTCCGACAGACTCCCGCCCAGGTAAGTCGAATAAAGCAGCGAGGCGTTTCCACCGGCGGTGGTGTTGTATTTTGACAGGAAGGCATCAGGGCAGGGGGAACCCGGAGCGATGCTGGCGCATCCGTTGCCACCATTGGTGGTTTGAAATCCGCCAGCGGTGGTGGCCAGCACGTTGGCGGTTCCGTCCACCGCGCCCGTCGCATAAGCGGCGAAACTCGAATCGACTGCCAGCGCATTCACGGGGGCCGAGGGAAGGAAAGTGAGATAGGTCGCCGAAGCGCCCGTGGAATTCAGCTTAACTATGAATCCGTCGTTGGTAGCGGTCGTCTTGGAGGTATTAAATCCCGTTGCCGACGACGGCTGGAAAGAAGCAGAGCTGGAGGTGGTTGCACCGCCGACATAGCTATTGCCGCTCGCGTCAACTGCTATCCCATTACCCGAATCGGCGCCACTTCCTCCAACGAATGTGGAAAAGATTAAAGATGCATGACCCGCTACGTTGGGATTGAATTTTGCTACGAACGCGTCCGCACCACCGCCCGCGAAAGCTCCGCCGACAGTGTGAACGAACCCAGTTCCGCCGACGGTCTGGCCCGTTATATAGGCATTGCCTGAGGCATCCACAGCGATCGCATTGCCGGAGTCGTTTCCGACACCACCGAAAAAAGTGCCATAAGGTACGGCTTGGCTGGGCAGCCCGATGTACTCCAGGAAATAGGCATCGGTCGCAAGCCCGTTGGAATCGGCGAGTTGGGTTTGATAGCCGTTTAACGCCGGAAAGCTGGTGCCGGAAGCCGCTCCGCTCAGATAAACCCTGCCGGCACTGGTGACAACCATACCGGCGGCCGTGTCCGCGCCGACGATGGTGCCTTGATTCATGGCACTGCCGCTCGGGGAGAAGGCCAGGATAACTACGCTTCCCTGCCCACCCGCCACCGCGGCGTAAATGTTTCCACCGCCATCCACGCCCGCCAGCACAGCAGTTGCAGGAGAGTTGATGGTCGGGCTGGAAATGGCCAAGGTCGGGTCGATCACAAGTTCACGGGATCGATCGTAATCTCCAAGCTGGATGCGAACTTCGTTAGCGGCTGCCAGCGTATAGCCGGCTTGAACTTCTTTGCGCTGGTGATCGATGACCTGGAACGCCAGCGGCCGGTGGTGGATCACCGTGCCGTACGGAGTTTGAAGCTCCAGATCGCCAGCGGAATTCAGAGCAAAGCGGCTCTCGGCGGTGAGCTTGATTCGGATGGAGTCGGGGTCAGCCTGGGGCGCCAGCACCATGTCGTATTCGAGCTTGTCCCGATTCCCGTAATACACGACATCGATGCCGGGCCAGACGTCGTGGTAACGAGCCTGGGCGTAATTGGGCAGATTTCTAAGCAGGCCCTTCGGATCATCGGCGCTGAAGTACGCGCTGGTGAACGCTACGCGATTGAGGCCTTGACCGCGCGACGACGGATTTGCTCCCACCAACTGCAGTTGAACCGAATGGGAACTCTTCGTTCCGGCATCGAATAGCTGCAAAGTCGCGCCGTTTGGTGACAACCAAAACTTATGACCGAATCCGAGCGCGATGAAATCAACACCCAGGGGCGCCTGACCATGGTTCTGCTCAAGAGTGAGGGCAGATTCTCCGAAATTCTCGAGGACCTGCCGGAGCTGGCCTGATTGATCCGGTCGGACTTGGGAGACCGGGACCTGGGCCAGTGCATAAACCCCGATCAGCAAGGCCGTCGCGAGTCTAAATGACTTCATAAATTATCAATCCCCTCCTCGATTCTGGTAGAAACGCAAGATAGTGGACTGACTTACGGCACAAGTAGTTTCATGCGGGCTGCTGAGCAGGTGCAATCTTCCTCGTGTCGTTTGGTCAGCTTGGACGCGGCGCCCTAGGTATGACAACCTAACAACCAAAAATCTTACCCGATGGTAAGCCTTTTCGGTGACTGCGGTCAACTGTTTTAGACTAGTGTTTTAGCCTTAGTACCACTGGCCCAGCCCGGTGAGAAGAGCATCCGTCCCTGGAGTAAGTAGATGGCGTTCCCAGCAATTACTAAGTTACTGACGCGGTCCAAACGCATATACGACGGACGTCTGGATGGAATGAACGGCGACGTAATTTATGGTTGGGCATTGAACATTGCCGAGCCCGACCAGGAGGTAGTAGTTAGTTTTTTTCACAACGGGACGGTGATCGGCGAGGCGGTAGCGAGAGAATTCCGGGACGACTTGCGCAAAGCCAAAATCGGGTCGGGGCATGGAAGCTACGGATTCAGCTTCCCGGTTCCTCGGGAAGTCCGGGCGCTCAGAAACTACAGTTTGAGAGCGTACGCGGCACCCAAGACTGAACTGGCCGGAAGCCCGCTGGAGATAAATGAGACGCCGGAATTGCCATTCAGGAAATATGGAAGCCACATCCGGGATTTCCTGGCGCAACAGTATCTGTGTGGAAATGGGATCGAAATCGGCGCGCTGAACCGTCCATGCAAAGTTCCCGAGGGAACGAAAGTGCTACAGGTTGACTCGAAGACGACCGAAGAGCTGATCAAATATTACGCTCGCGAGATGCGTGGGCAAACTGTGGTAAAAGTGGACCTGGTCACCGATGCGCACACGCTGGCGGGCATCGAGAGCGGATCGCAGGACTTCGCGGCCGCCAATCAAGTGCTGGAGCACCTGGAAAATCCCCTGCTCGCAATGGAGAATATACTGCGGGTAGTGAAGCCGGGTGGAATTGTCTTTCTATCGCTGCCGGAGAAGCAGTATACGTTTGATTCCGGCCGGCCGGTGACGTCGTTCGAGCACATCCTGAACGATTACAGGCTGGGGCCGGAGGCAAGCCGGGAGGCGCACTACCGGGAGTGGGTGGATCTGGTGGATAAGGTAGCGCCGGGGGAGGCCGCCGAACATTTGAACATTCTGATGAACGTGCTGCATTACCCGATCCACTTTCACGTGTGGACTCAGTTTGAAATGTGGGAAATGTTCGATAAAATGCGGGCGGTGCTGCCGTTTTCTTATGAGATCGAGTGCTTCAAAGCCAATGAGGCCGAAGCGTTGTTCGTGTTGAGAAAGCTCTAGGAGGTTGCTGAAAAAGTCTCTCGCAGGTCGGAGACCTGCGCCACGTGTAGAGCTAAGTCATTGACCTGGAGTTGTGGAGCAGGTCCCCGACCTGCCAATGTGAGCTCTTGAA
>Ga0210386_10000269_pt1 | contig 46951 bp, 44 predicted proteins | sample IncBWH32OmetaG_FD_160091 | JGI IMG/M metagenome (GOLD analysis project Ga0210386, IMG submission 160091) | Forest soil microbial communities from Barre Woods Harvard Forest LTER site, Petersham, Massachusetts, United States - Inc-BW-H-32-O ...
TGCTGCGGCAAAACGGCGTGGATATAAAGACGGCGCAGGAACTCCTCAGGCATGCAAACAGCCGAATCACCCTGGACATCTATCAACAGACTGTGACCGAGGAGCGACGGTCAGCCCAAGCCCTCGCGTTCAACAGTCTTATAACCCCATCGAAAAATCAAAACGAACCAAGACACGACTGGATTCGTATCGATTCGCAAATTGTTTATTTACATATTGTTGCAAGTATGGAGTCTGGATATACCCCCAAATATACCCCCAATAGGCCGGTGAAAGGAGCGAACAACCCTATGCGCGGACACGGAGCGAAGAGTTTTCGCTAAACCGCCAGCTTAGAGGGAGACGCTGACTGCGATTCCGAGAGGGCCGGGATAGCTGCGGTTGAACAGGTAGTACCCGTCTCCCTGGAAGGCCACGTAGACGTCATCGGTCTCATACCATCTTCCGCCCCAGCTCTCAGGGCATGGATCCAGCATCGTGAACCAGTAGCCGCCATACTGGAAACGCGCATTTCCACCTTCATACAAGAAAGGAAGGCTATAGATCCGGAAAGCGTGTCCATTGCCGTAGTGATCGCGGAAATAGTCATCGGGAACCCGGTAGCCGTTATAACCGCCTCGTTGCTGCCAACTGCGGCGCTCGTATTCCCAATGGTTTGCGCGCCGCTCCTGCCAGGCACGTTCCTGCGTCCTTTGCTGGTCATGCTCCTGTTCGGGCGAGCGCTCCATCTGCTTCTGTTGTCCGGCATACCGGCCGTTATCGCCCGGGTTCTGCTGGCGCGGGCTTAGCTGTCCGCCGTTCTGGCCCTGCGGCTGGTTGGCGGGGCTGGCATGTTTGTCCTGATTCTGCTGTTTGTCTTTGCTCTTGTCATGGTTGTCCTGGGCGTTTCCGAAAGCGCAGGCCCCAAGACTGAGAAACAGGATGGAAACGGAAGCGGCGATGCGAAAGCATGTCATGCGTGTTCCCTCGTACGGTTTCCGAATGCTCTCGTTGTTGGGGGCTTGCCTCGCCGACAGCATTGAGTGGCCGTTCGGGAACGAATGTGCTGCTATGCTACGCGCCTTGATGGTTAGGTGCTCATCTGTATCGGCCTCATCGCAATCCGAAGTTTGGGGTTCTTGGATCGACTGGCGAAAACCGGGGAGGACCTCCGAACTGCATCGTTCGAGGACCTGTAGGGCGTTTTGTTGTGCTGTCGCTTTCACGGACTTTCGAATGTTGAGCTTTGCGCAGCAACAAGCTGGAACTTCAGCGGAGGCGCAGCAACGTTCGCGCCGAATCTTGCCGCGGAGGTGACACCAACCGAGAACTGGCGGGAGCTCTGGACATTCAGAACCGTTTCCGCCAAACGTCCCCGCCGGCGACTATTCGTAAAAGGCACGCTAAGCGTAGCCCTCGTGGAACGAGGGCTTCGACTATTTCTTACGGCTTGGGTCATCGTCAGGATGACGTAGTTGAACTGCACCGGAGACATTCTGTGGACCTGCACCACGACTTCGCCGCTGGCCATTGGATAGTGATGCATATCGGGATCGAGATAAGCAAAACTGCCTGCCGGGAATTCTCCCATCTTGCTTTCATCAAAGCGGTCTCCCATCCCGACTTTGAACGTTCCGGAAATGACCGCGGCGTTCCCGTTTCGGATGCCGGCGCGGCGCAATGCGATATCCGTCGGGCATCTTTAAGCGTATGGTGCAATCGCCGGTGGCGGCGCCCGGATTGCCCTCCAGAGCGCGAGTTGCGCGCCTGGGGGCACGAAGGCAGGGGCCGGTCCGCTCCTTTGCATACTTGGCCGTGACAGCAGTAGTACACGACGTTCTTCTGGATCTCCCCGATCAAGTGATAGCCAGTTCGCGCATTTGATCGTTCGGCGGAAGAGAAAGTCATGGATCGTATTCCTCGTTCCTACACGGCCGTGGAGACTGTCCTGGACCCGTTTAGTGGCAAAGCGTCAGGCGATCCAGCAACTCGAGGCGTGGAAGAAGAATCATGAGAAATCGAACAGAAAATAATAAAGCCCGCTACGAACGCGGGCTCACTTTTTTGGAAGGCAATCGACTCGAGACCAAGGTTTGATTCTAGTGATGCGAAAACGCCTGCACTGAAGAAACGATCCAGTCCGGCGGTATGTTGAACAGTTTACAAATCGTCGCATTTGCACCATAGATAAGAAAGGCGGCGATCACCATGCAAAGAAGCCATCGTTCCAACTTCTCTAGCAAAGCGAAACTTGCACAACATGACATGCTATCCCTCCTTCCTTCTGGCCTTTAGGAAGAAGTCCGGTGTGTCTCGTGCGGGTGGGAACGACAAGAGTGTTCTATCTTCTTTGTCGAGCACGAGGGCAGCCCTCTTCAGGCTGCCGACTGCATTGCGTTCGAGAGCGCAGCAAACTTGTCGAAGGAATTCGCCTCGCAGTGGTGGTTCGTCGTCAACGTACACCATGAGTAGCTCCTTTCAAACGCTGAAGAATGACGACCAAGGTGCCCTGGTGAATGAAAAGAATCGCGCTCAGCAGCAACTCAGTGATGAGCATCTGCAAGCGCGATCCATGAGGCGCGGTTCTGCAAAATGCGAAAATCGCGAGCGGCAAAAAACCAATTGTCAAATGGGAATTACGGGAGGCGGGGTGAAAAGTGAAGTGTAATTGTGGTGGGTGCTTCGAGGTTTTAGAAGAACCGCGTCTTCTGCGCTTTCTCCGATCCGACAGCGATTTGCCGCGCCTTTGGAATCGCAGCCGCTTTGGCGGTGGAGGATCGCCCGAGTTCGGAATCTTCAGGAGCCGCATAACGCCTCCCTTGCAGTGAAAAACTCCAGAACTTCTAATTAATGCCTTGTTTTTAACACAGGCTTAATAATTTCTACAAGTACAAAAAGAGGAAGAAGGGGTAATATCAGCCCTTAGCGGGAACTTCAGGGAACTAGTGGCCTCATTCATCGCATCAGCACGGACAGTACCAAGGTCCAACAAATCCCCTAAATCCTTGACAATCCCCTATAAAACCCGACAATAATGGCAGGAGGTTTGTCCATGGTCGTGGCGGTTTGGCAGAGCGATGACATCGGATAGTCTTGTTGTTCTTGAGGAACCCACGTTATAAGCGGAGGTGTCCGAAGTGGTGATCATTCAGGGAACGAAGTTCTATTCTGTTGAAGAAACGGCGAAAATGCTGGGCATCAGCAAGAAGACGCTCTATAACTGGAAAGGGAAAACTGAGCCAAACAACCCCAAACACTTAGCAGTTCTTCATCCGGTAACTGCACCAAATGGGAGGAAGTACTTTCGAGAAAAAGAGATCATCGCAGTCCTGTCTCAATGCTGGGAAATCGACGTCACACCTGAAGCGCTCAATGATCAGCACGATCTTGTCCCAGCGTGAGAGCAATTCGAACTCTCGCATCATCAACGGAGCCCCGCACGGCACCTTTGAAAAAATCCACTTCCAGCGTCTTCTCCGCAAGCACACGCTTCAACTCGCGCACCTGTGTCCGGAGCTCACGGACCGGAGATGTGACCCTGGCACTGGACTCACCCGCATGCTCAAGGTGCCGCTGCCACTGATACAAATTGCTTGCGGTCTATGCCCAACTCTTCCGCCAGCGCCGACACCCGGGAGCAGTCCTTCATCCGCTCCACTGCCATCTGCCGGAACGACAAAGGATATTTGCCGACTCGTCTCTTCGCCACTTGCAGTTCCTTTCCCTGCCAAATGTTGCAAAGAATTCTGTCTCATTTTGTGGGGTCAGTCCACGTCCGTATCTCGCTCAGACGCTTTTGCCAGTCATTCTGAAAAGGGAACCACATCCATTGAGAATGCGGTATTAGAACCCTGCGGGAAATAGGCCTTGCGCGCTAACTTCACAAGATGGCGCTGAAAATCTCGAATTTTCCGGCGTCCGTCGTTCCCTTTAAGACCCTGGTATCCAGTAATCACAGCGTGCGCTCCGGCAAATGACCCCCAATCCGACGAATCTTGTTGAAGGACCGATATTCCAAGCAAGGCAACAGGGGCTAGAACTTCAGAGACCAATAGTTCCGCTGCCCCGCAGCTTTCGCCGCAAATCTTAACGATGGCCGGGATTGACCGAAGTTCGGCGAGCTGAATCAAGCTTGAAATGCCCGTAGACACACCGTCGTCGGGAGCATGATTCTGCCTCATGACGAAGTGATTGTCACTGGGTAGACCACTCTGAAGGTGATTCGGATTCATGGCCCGATAGATCTTGTTTTCCGGTGGGACCGAACCGCCCCGCTCAACGCTTACCGAAGCAGCCATTCAACGTGCTCCCCGACTTCCTGAACTGGCACTTCCCAAAGGCCCTCAGACTCATACGCGTCGAGTGATCTCCACCGGACTACTTCGACAGTGTTTCCGAAGACCGTACACTTTAGTTCCTTTGTCCCGCGAATCCATTTCAGCGTGATTCCACCGTCAACAGAAGGGAACAGCGATGGAAGCGAAGGAGTACTGCCACCGGCGAGTTGCTCCGTTGAGTTCTTGGCAATCGATAATAGGATTGAAGCTGTTGTGACCGCATTTGGAGGAATTGGCTCGGCACCTTCGCCGTCCCAGTTTGGCTGTAAGCTTGCTGCCCGCATCAGTTCGAGATTGAGCCTATCCCAAGCAACCGAACTTTTACGTTCAGTGACATCGATAAACCAAGACATATAGTTCTTGGCAACGGATGTGTAGAATCCGGACACGGTTTCCCGAAACAGGTCACGCCAAATGGAGCCAGCCAGATGGACAGTCACGCCAAGGCCAAAACCTGAACCCGGGGCAAAAAATACTGGCGTTTGGGCTTCTGATGAGATTTCGTACCCCTGTGTTGAACCAGGCACGTTTCTGACCAGGAGCGGTATTGCAGCTTCTGTTATTGCGGACGTCGAGGGATCGTGAATTACTTCTGCGGTAGCCACGTCAAATCTCCCTGCTCCAGATGTGATGCGCCTCTGGTGTGGTTAGGTCAGTGAAGCCACGCACGATCCACTGATGAGCAGTTTCAAACCAATCGTCTAGGGAGTATCGCTCATTTGCGCTTGGACCCGAGCACGCCAAAGTAAGCAGGACGGCAGTTCGACCATCTGGACGGGTCAGCCGGTTTGTGCTTACGTTCATGACGCCTTTGTCTTCTGGTAATGGGAAATTCCATGCAATATTTGTAGCTTTTGGCTCCGGCAGAAACCCTGCCTTGATCTGAGTCCAATCAAAGAGCTTGACCGCCTGCTCGACTTTGATCGGCCCAAGACTTTCAATCTCATTAACGTAGGTCAACTCATAGCGACTTGGCTTAGGTTCTTCCAGTCCCTGTCGCTTTATGAAATCGGAAAAGCGGCCCCATGCGACGAGGAATTTCTTGAACACGACATCGAATCTTGGATAGTCCTTTTCAGGTGCAAGTTTGCGCCAGTTGTGATGGAACCGAGTTCCCTGTAGCTGGATTACAAACTCGGTTGATGGGGTTGCCATGAACACCCTACGGATCGGCGGAAGTGCTAGGAGTCTTACTCCAGCAGATTCCGAAACATCAGGTATCGGAGGAAAATCCTGCGTCAGGGGGTATTCGTCCGCTATTTCTGTCCAGAACTGCCCAACATGCCGGGTCTGAAATGCGAGCTCGGTGAACTGAACCCCGCACGCAACCTCCGTGAGGGGAGGTTTACCGTAGCTCGGGATCGCGTTTGCTGCCATTGGCTCCTAATCACTATACATCACGCTGATCGTTGTGTAACATAAGTTGCGTAACTTATGTTGCATCCGTTTCTTTCTTGAAGTATCGCCAAAAATCCATATGAAGAGAACTCCCGAAGACGCAACCTTCGCCGTCGAGTTTGGCCGGGAATTGAAGCAGCATTACGACCGAAGGACAAAGAAGGGCAATAGCGGCCCGGAGATGTCTGACGAAGAGTTTGCGGCGACATTAGATGTGACCCGCCCTGCGCTCAAAAAATACTTGATCGGCAAAGCTACTCCAGCCGTGCGCGTGATTGTACTGGCCTTTCTGAACTATGGAATAAATGTGCCCTACTTTGGGACTCCCCTCTTCGGCAAAAGAAGGCGCAAAGACCATTCCCAAAGTGCAATGACCCAACTTGTTCTTCCCTTTTCGGTTCAGGGCTTAAACACGGCATCGATCCAGACCAAGATTGAACCACGAGGCCATAACGGCTTCGAACTCAGGGTCGATATCAGGCGGGCAAGCTAGTAATCTCAAAATGGTTCGGTGAACAACCGGGCTTGAAACCGACGACTTATTGTGTTTCCGATCATGCCCCAAGAGGTTGCATGCTCATTGATGTGTCTCTGTTAGCACGACGGACGATCCGCCTCCGATGCAGAAGGTGTAAATCGCTCAAATCGCCAATATTCATGCGGATTTTGGAAGATCAAGAATTTCTGGCGACATACTGGGGACATAGACTCAGCTCGGTCTCCGGCGGACGGCAGCACACGCTATTACCCTGGGCCTCGTGGTGAACCCCGTTTAATGGTCCACCAGCGCCTTCTCGATCCCGAGATCTCGCGGTAGAGACCGCGCCGCCTCTGAGACCCAGTCATCCTTCAAGAAACCGAGACAATGTGACGTCTCAATTTATTGCGGCGGATAGCCGACGCGCAGCCAAAGGAAGCTTTCGTCCTCGCCAGGATACATCCCTTCATCGACCTTGCGAACCTCCAAGATGGTACCGGCCGGCAGTTGCACTCCTGTTTCATCTGAGCTGTCAAGGGTTCCCTTCCTTCGGGGTTCGATGTTGGTTTTGGTTATGCCAGAGATCTTATAGTCAACTATGTATAGGGGTCTCTTATTCAATAGCCTCACTTGATCACCTGCTTTCGGGATCTCGCGCGATGCGTGATCGCTCGTGTTCACAATTGCGAAGTTGGGTCCAGCCGCCCAAACAAATCGGTTGCCATTCTGCGAATGCTCACCTGTTGCCGGGTCTAATCGCAACCGGCCCCCCACAAGCCAAGCCGCATCACCCGGTATTGTGACCCGCTGCTCCGTATGGATTAATGCCGGTGGGTTTACCAAATAGACCAAGAGAAACACACCCATCGCACCACCAGCGCGAACTGCGTATAGCGCTGTCCGGCTCTCAATGTTAAGGAATCCCGGGATAATTGCTGCCACGCCAGCGGCGGCAAGTGCCAGCACGATGCGAAATACAAGAAGCTGAAACTCCGTCGGATTGGGCACCGCGATGGCCATGACCAGCAAGACGACTACGAAGATCAGTCCAAAAACAAACACTGCGATCTTTTCCCACGTTGATGGCCCGCTGCTAGTTTGTGGCACTGAAACCTCCTCGAAGACAACCTCATAATTTCGATTCGTGAGATCAACACACACAGGTCCTTTTCGTCGTCCTTCGTATTCGACCGCGACTTTAACAGAGTCGTAAGTCTGATCAAGTTGCAGACCGACCGGACGATTGCGCATACCTGTCGTTGTCCCGCTGCCTATGACTTCACCAGCATCCGAGACAATGACTCTTGCACCTCTGATAGGTGTGCCGTTCCGATCAACCACGAACACATTAAGAGTTTTGTTCATTAGCAGCAGAGTCTCACGATGCCTTTTTGCCCCCTACAGTCGATGCACGCACCCATCCCGGTTCGACTTTCTCCTGTCGCCTCACACGTCACAGTGCAATACTCAGTGGAAATTGAATCGGTGTGTTCTACGTCAATTAGCACTCCACGAGGACCTTCTTGAAAGACCCGAAGCGATTCGACGTTTCCTCGGATAACATTTGCAGTCACGCGAAGGGCTTGAGGACTCCCAGAGAAAGTTGTATCTATACTCAAATCAAATTGACGAGTAGGAATTATGAGGGTCTCTACCAATCCCTCACTGACTGCAAACTCGGATCGGCTAGCTCTGAGCCGAGGAAACGACACCGTCGCAGCATCGGCCCTAGGCGGGATCTTTGAGGTGAAATAGAGCTTGATCTTCTTCTCGTCGGGCAAAGGCTGCATCGCCATCTTCGGAGCGTTCATGTGTACCTCCGTCAAGAGACGTATAGAGTAGAGGCTGCTTATAATAGTCAATACGGAATGTGCTGATGCAATAAGTGCGGTGGCGTCAATGCCGGAACTGGCGGACTTGGGTGATCCTTTTGGAAAAGCGTACCAGAGCCCTTCGTGAAGGGGAAGAGCCACTATTCTGTGCCCCGGGACGGGCAGCTTTGAACTGCCGACGCCTCGCACCCCAGCGGAGTCCCCTTTTTTCCGGTGGTAACCTCTCATTTAGCATGACGTGCCTTCGGGTCAGTATTCATAGGCCTTCGAGAGTCCATCCAGCATTGAGAACGTTACTGTCGGTTACTACTGAAAACCACTAGGGTCCCCACCAATCTCCCCACGGTTTCACGAGCCCCAAACTGCACTCTAAATCGTGCCAAAGAAACCGCCCTATCGGTTCCTAACAACGGCCCGCATTCCAGGCAGAATAACGTCTGGACATTCTTAGGTGACGGAAAGCCGACCCGTTACCGACTCAAGTTGAGCCGGTCTTCAGGGTTACGGGTCAAATAGAGATAATCCAGAATGACGGAGTCCCCTCGGTTGGCCCACTTGCTCAGCAGGTCTTCCTTGAGGTTGCCGCGAATGGCCAGATCGGCAAAATGAACGTCGAATCCGCTGCGGAGACAGTCGAAAAACTGAGCCTTTGGTCGCAATTCCCTGAGGTGACAATAGAACGCGATTCGTTTGTCCGGATGGGTCAAGAAAAGCTCTTCTAGCTTCAAGCCGGCGATATGGTCATAGGCTTCGTCGTAAAGGATTCCCAGAGCATTCAGACCCGTGCGCGATGTCGACTCATCTCGTGTGACCATCCGCCAGATCTGATCGGCCGAGAAATTCTGCCCGAAGTGGCGGCAAATCGCATACAGCGTACTGCTTGCCTGGTTTCCTGCGTGCGTGGCCCATATCTTGTCTCCGAGGGCGATCGCTTGCTCAACCACCTGATTGATGGGAAAATGCTCATTCGCGATGCCGAGCTGATCGAGCAATGCGACCAGATGATTCAGGACCCCATAGTTGTAAACGGCCGCGGAAGTGCGAATCGCATCGTGTACTGTAAGAACTAGCTGCGTTCTTGTTTTCCATTGTGCGATGTCTCGGAGCTCAGCCAAAAGGCCGTTCTGAAGGGTCCGATCGGCCGGGAGGTGATACGCCACCGAGTCGGGCATGTCTTCCTTCCGCAGACCGGAACGCTGCCTGTCCAGCAGCCATTGCTGAATCCACACGTACCAGGCGTCTTGCCGCCCGAGATCGACCCGCACGAGGACGACGGGAAGGCGGCAGGAATCTGCATAGACCGCAAGCTTCTTCGGTATTCGGCAGGCTATGCCCTTCTCGGAGATCTCAACCGACCGCGATGCCTTCACTTGGATCTTAATCAGTTGACCGCTGACGTGGGGGACAGCCAGTTCCGCTTCCAGGTCAATGCCGAAGTCCTCGTCCTGAGCCCGAGCAATCCAGTCGCCCGCCGAATTGATGAGGTACGCGACCAGACTTTGGCCCTGTGAGCCGAGCACCTGTGCTGCTGTTCTTGTTGACATGATCAACCGCTCTCCTGAAGTGCTATGTGAGTCAGCGAATGGGAGGATGTAAACAAAGACTGCAAAGAACGAAACCGGATTCGAAGCCCCAAGGTGTGGGCTTGCGAGGCTGAAATAGCCCTACGCTTGAAGATGGAATTCAGAGCAACTATTAAGGCCTGACATTGGGTGTGCTGATCGCGAGGTTGAAAATCTCTGCCAGCGTGCGCCCTCCTTCTGCGTCAAACATTGCAAATCTCCCAGCCGAAAGGTGCGGAATCAGTGCGCTCAGGCCAGGACGGACAAGCGTTGATTCATTGTCGGCAGGATCCTCGAGGAATGCCCAACCCTGGCGCATCCAAGGCCAAAGCCCGCCAACCTGGCCAGTGCATGCCTGTGTGGCCGAGTGGGTCCATTCAGCGTGCCGTTCAGCCTCTGTGCGCGGCTCGCACTTGCTGACGGAAGGGACGTTCGCCCACAGGAGCCCGTCCCGCCATTCTCCCCGAACTTGCGCAAGAAGCGCGATATCGAAAGGGATCGCCTGATTATGGGCGACATAATAGAACGCCATCCTGCGGATGTTATCGATGTCTCCGATGGAGTCATAGAGATAGGCACTGATGACACCAAGCGTGGGATCGACGTGCTTCATCTCACGGAGATTGACCGCAAGATCTGTCGCATCATCAGAACGGAGGGCGCCGCTCTCCATCTTGACGATCGCGATTTCAGCTGTGGCAGATGTGTTGGTCGCTTCATAAACCTTGCGATAAATCAATGCCGATATGCCCCGTTTGTCACGAAGAACGGCGGCGATAAACTGTGGTAGCGCGGTGGTCGCCGCGAACATGCCATCTTCAAATTCGATCAGCACGGGCACAGCCTTGAGCAACATTGGGTGGGACCTCTCTTGGAGTCGCCAAAAGTTAGCTTGGCCGTGACTCTCGGCAAGCACGTCTTCGGAACTCCAGATCGCTCGAATGGGAGCACCCTCTATTGCGAAACCCGCACCGGTCTCGAAAGCGCGAGGCCGTGGTTGACTGCGAATCTTATCCATCAGTAGGGAAGCCGATCGACTAGAAGCAATGACCCTGCGGAAAGAAGTCGGGCCTTTTGCGGCCTTGAACTCGTTCCAGACTGCAGGGCGCTCGGTAGGCAATCCCAATGGGATAACGTTGTCGGGGGATGGCCATGTTGGAAAGATAGGTGGTGACGGGGGGGGCTTTTGGCCAAAGGAACCGAAATAAACATCGTCGTCTTCCGGAAACGTTGGGCTGACATTGGGGAAGAGTTTGCGCCTGTAGATTGCCGCCAGCTTCGGGACTTCAATATCAAGGTATGCGCCGAGACTGCGGCTCGTCACTTTGCCAGTCGATTGCTTTGAGAATGCCTCGGGTCTCACGCCCCACAGGCCCTCCATCAATACGCCAGAAAACAGGCAACGGTCCTGGTCCGGCGTCGCACCGGGAACCATAAACGTCCCACTACCATCTTGAGCTGCGATGAATTTGTCGATAGAGGGGTACTTCTCTGTTCGGGTTGGACCGCGGCCCAGAACTGGGTCCGGGGCCAAATCCGCCGCCGTGATATTCGCGGGCAAAGAGCGACACGAATCCGCAAAAATCGCGATCTGCTGAATGTCGTGCATATACAATCGTCGCTTAAGCACCTCGACCGCTACAGCCTTTAACTCATTATTCCAATCTGACAAAAGCCACAGGCCTTCCTCCGCCTCACGAATAAGGCCGTGACCGGCGAAATAGATCAACAACCGATGAATCGGGTGGCCTGCGGGTTCTAATGCCGACTCGAGTTCAGCCCGCAATCGGGCTAGAGTGACCGGCTTGACGTCGTCTGTTACAAGCCTCGAATCATATCCAAGCCGGGTTGCCCATTCGTGAAACGCGCGAGCACCATTGATTGCCCCGCTCAGATACGGAAGGGGGTTCGCATCGCTGATACCGATTGCCACAGCCACTTCCCTACGACTAACCGTCATGGATCAACCTCCCTGTTTCACTGAACTCTCCAAATGTTTAGCACAGATCGTGAGTCGGCAGTAGAATAGCCTATCGCTGACTTCATAGAGAGTGTCTTCTGGACGTCTTTTGAGTTTTGGGTATTTAGGGAGAGATAAGCTCCATGAAATTCGATATCAGTCTTGCAACGGCGTTTATTAAATCGATCGATCTTTCTGGTACGCCCCGTGGGATTCTCGGACAAGACGCTGCGACCGACGGCGGGGAAGTTTTCGACGAGGCAAAGTCGCAAGCCCAAGTTGTAGGTTCCGGAGTCTTTTCATTCGCCCAGGGAGTGACCACAGAAGTCCGAGAGGCAATTTCCGATTCGGCTTTACTTGCTCAACTCGTTGCAAACAAGCAAGTATCTCTAGACGACCGGCCGCTAAATTGGTTCACGTCTTACTCCAACGTTCTTCAGAATGTCGGTTGGACACTGCAAGAAGGGGGATGGATTGATTACACTGCCAAGGGTACGGCCGTTGAAGTGAACGAGAAGATAGTAGAAGTGATGACCGTTGCTCTTGGTCCTGCCCCGGCGGCGCTCGCAATTGTCACTGCCACGATCGAAGCTCTCAAGGCAATGGACGCCAACAGCCCATGGATCACCATTTTTAGTCGTGAGTCGCAGAAAGCGAAGATAGCCCGCTTCCAAATTGGACTTGTCGAGAAGGAAGAAGCTAGCGATGTCTTTGTATCACTGCTGGCATGCTTAATCGAGGCGCATAACAATATAACGCAGGTGTTGTTCTTTAAGTTCAAGGACGCGGGAGCATCTTTTAGGGCGAACAGCGGCAAGGTTTCTATTAACCGACAAGCTCTCACGCAAATGGGACCCGCAATACGTGACAAAATTCGCTCCTATCAAGCTGATTACTTAAGCACCGTACTAGATGTGTGAGAAGCCGAATCTCTGCCGAGCGAAGTGACTGGCCGGCAATTAGGTACACCAACGCACACCAGTGTGCCGAATACACGTGTTGGTCAGGATCACAATGGCACATTACTCAACAGCTTCCCTAGGATTCTTCTGAGGCACAGTTAACATCCAGATCGGGATCTTAGGAATGCTTAGCGAAGATCGATTGAAATGAGCTTGCTGTCTTATTCGGAGTCGTCACGATGCCCAGAGCTTCCGAAATTGCGATTTGTTGAGTCTATCACCTGGTTGACGCCTTTGATAGCCAGTTCCAGATGAGAATTCATCCAGATTGGCAGATCGACAGGATCCCCGTCATCCCGAATCAAAACGAAGCTCTCACGATTATCCAGACTTACGCTTCCCATGAATAAACTTACCCGATGACTCTTGCTTCGCTGAATTGACATTAGCGACAGAGCGGGCACTATCTCGCATCTTCTACCTTCGCGAATTAGAACGCCAGAGTCACTCAACATCATGTAATGGTTCTTGTCGGTGTCAGTGAGGATCATCCATGCCGGCAGCCCAAACATGATGGAGAAGAATGCACCGACGAGAGTTCCGAAGATCCAGAAATGCTCCTCTATCACCATGTCTCTCGCGATGCGTATCATTTCAAGAGCCAAGAATGCCAAAAACACTCCTGGGATCCTCCAACCGATTCCGATAGGCTCTCTGCGAAAGAGGTGGACAGTTTCAAGCGCAAAATCATATCCTTGAAGCAAACGTAAATCAATACGTTTCAGATTCCAAAATTGATCTGACTTTTTGGTTACTCGAGCTGCGATCTCAGCGAGTTCTCGAGTCGCCCCGTCCTCGAGATCGTCAGCCAGGACCACATCTTCCCCTTGTTGAGAGACGAAAACCCTCATCCGTTGGCATTGGTCAGACATCACTTCAGGAATTGCACCGATTAGACCGCCGACGGTGACCCGAGACTCTTTTGATCGCGCGATCGAACACGCGTGAACAATGGCGTCAGTAAATACGGAGTGTGTAGCCACATCGAAAGATTTCTCGTCTCGTCCACTGGAAGCAATAATCGTAATTCCGAATTGGTCAGCGTCAAAGAGTGTCTGAAGGCTCGGACCTAGCGCATCGAAGGACACACCCAAGTTGTCTCCCGCTGCGCCGCTATAGCAACAGTCGAGGATGAGCACCAGGTTGATCACCTGATACTCCGACATAAGGTCGGATAGCTTAAATACTGGCACCGCCGTTTCCAGTTCGTGGCCGAGAACCGAGTATTGAGCGGTCAGAAACAGTTCATTTTCGAGGACAATTCCGTGGCCAGAGTAATAAAGAATAAGTGTCTTGTGGTAGGCAGACTGAAATGCGCCACGAAGGCTTGACTTGAATTCGGTAGCAGTGATCGGATTGAAGACCAGATTCGACGCATGAAACACTCGAGCAATTTCGGAGGCATCGCTCTGGCTCGCCGGGATTGTCCTCATCGAGTCATAGGCGAGCGGAGCAAAAATTGCTACTTCTCTTCCACGAACAGGCGGTTTGGGAGCTACGATATTCCACTTCCAATGACCTTTTCTATAGCTTCGTCCCCATTCGATCGCTCGAGCAAGTAACGGATGTTTATTCGCTCTAATTGCGTAACTTCCTGTTGGTGCATTCGCGGCGACTGTAGGCCGAAAAGTAATAATCACATCTTCGTGTGACGATTCTTCGAAGGTGGAGTGAAATGAGTCGGTATATGTCTCGACGCTCTCAACAGCCTCCCAAACAAAAGTGACTGACTTTGACTCGGCCGCGCGATAGAATCCATTCTCAGTAATTAACACAGTGGAATCAGAAGCTTTAGAAAAATAAACCTCCGAACCTAGCACTGGGATGAAGAACAGGCTCGCTTGTAATGCATGGGGATTTGTTGAAAGCCGAGGAAGCAATTTAGTTTCTTCACGCAGTATGCTTCTCGCAAGCCTCTGAATTCCTTCGCACGAACGTTCCGACAGCACAATGTCGCGCTGGGCGATGGACTCAGAAATCACCGCCTCAATATTGCCAGCTCCGATTACGTATTTTGGATTCTTAGAAACGAACATTCCTGCAACATCACCAGCGACTCGGAGGCTCGGGAACGACCCTTTGTGCTTCTTACGGAGCAACCTCCCAACGACGTCTGACACAAGACTTCCGGCTGTTACGTAAGCTTTATTTGGCGGAAGGTCCGCGCCAGAACGAATGCCGGCTAGGAGGCACTCGCTGAAAACGCCGTGTTCCTTGTTTTCGTATGCTTTATCTTTGGAGTCGCAAGACCAGATCAGGATTGTCCCTTCGCGCGGGGCTTCCGGAGATGCGGATTCTTCCGCAGCGTCTCCTTCCCCACGCGCCAAATGATCCGCCATGCCGCTTACTTCGCCAGAGTAGCAGGTGTCGAAGATCAAGGTGCCTCTCGCATCTGATTTGGTGACGAGGACCTTAAGCTCTCGGAACGAGAAAGAATCGAAGGCACTCTTAGGGGGCGTATTGCGACACCGAAATGCGTAACCTGTTCTCGCGGGGTGAGCATGACTCGCAAAAAACAAGAAATATTCGTCAGCGGTGGTGAGTCGAGAAAAGAAGTCTGATATCTCGTCCAAGAGCGTAGGAACAGTAGGATCCAGTAATAGGACCGAGTTCGTCGGAGTTGCGGCACCAAGTGTTTCATCGAGCATGACGTGATAGAACTCCCTCGCGTCATTAATTGCACCAGGAAGCTGATCGCCGTTATCAAAATTTCCGCAACCCACCGAAAGTACAAACCGAGCCATTGGGACCTCATATTCTGCCAGCGACACTGGAGTCTTGCCAAGCCCGGTCGCTCTGATGGCCTTACGTTCAGCCAATGTTAGTTGTACGGTTTAATGCTTGAAAGATACTGCTCGAATAGCTGATCGTACGCTTTCGCGGGTCAAGGACACGCAACAAATTGCGCCCGGTGCGTCGCAAAGCATCTAGGCCCGTGGGTTTGGGTCCGGCTGACACCTTTTGTATCTATCGATGGCTGATTGCAGCCGCGGCGGCCAGGTCATCGGATTGAGATCTTCCCGGGTCGCTGACCTCAGCCCCATATGTCACTCGGCCAAAACCGGACTTTGCCATGCGCTTCTCCGTCAATCAAGCTAACGATCGGACGGTGCTGGACGCGGTTCAGCACAACGAGGACATACCGCTCCCCGCACGGCGCCCGCATGTTGGTAAAAATTTCGTACTTTGGTTCAGGAGAGAGGTACTTCGCAAGGATCGGAGAGATGCGGGCAGGGTCAAAACCGTCTGCCTTCTCGATATTGCAAAACCTCCTCTCCTTTTGATCCGCTCCGACGACGATCAGACATTCGGTATCGGCGTGCGAGTTCGCCAATCCTTGCATCAGCTTGATGAAATCGAGCCGATCCCCAAGATCTCCCCGATCGAGCGAGTCCGTTTCAACTCGAACGAGGGATGCTCAATACCCCGCAACACAAATTACCTCGACAGTGCGGGCGTATTCGTCAAAGCGCTAAGGGAGTGAGACCGGATCATTCGAAGCTGGCAATTTGGGTTACCGTGAATTCAGGTATTTGTCCCTTATTATCATCTCTCCCCACAGTTATCCGTTCATTCCGACACTTGACAAGCTTGGCTGTGGGTGCCATTCTCGTTTCTCCCACGATTGAACAAAAATTAGCTCGCTGAATGACTTGCTTCTCTTTCCTGGCGCCGTCTAACGCGCCGTTGATAGGAGGCTGGACACGATGGTCACCCTCAGGGGAAAGCTGCGCTATTGTGACGGTGACACGCGGGTTGTGCAGTGCCCGTGCGAAGCGGTAAAGAATCCACCATTGTGGGTGTTGCTCGTGTCCTGCGCGGCGGGCGTGGCAGACAGCGCGACGGTAACGCAGATTCTGCAAAACGCAAATTGGCACGATGGCGACTGCATTGCGGTGCAGGGCAATTGGCTAACTCCTAGGGAGACTCTTTGTGTAGACCAGCAGGCGAAGTTTATCGCCCCTTGCCCAAGGGGTCCCTGCTGATCCGGAGAAGGGAGAACGATGCTGAAACAGACGATAGCAATAATGCTGACAGTGGCGCTCGCGTCTCCATCTTCGGCTTTGCAAGTTAGCGCACAGAGTGCAGGACAGACTCAATCCACACCCGCGCAGCCGCCGGCGGGACCAGGTGCAGACCAGAAAGGCCTCTTGGACGAAATAAGAGCCTTGTCAGGACTCGGCGGATCTGCGACGAGGGACACAAAGGATCCCTGTAGTCTTGGCCTGGAGATTCTGCCGCAGAAACAAATTCTGGTTGAAGAGCCCAAGATCTACGACGACGCGGTTATGCAGCAGCAACTGGAGGCGAACTTCAGTCGGCTTGCGACACTTTCAGGGTTCGACCAGTCGTCGCTCACCTCGCACTTGGGAAATGTGAGCGGAGTGAACCAGAGTTTTGCCTCTGGATCGCTCTCTGTTCAAGGACCGTCGACCAATCAGGCCGTGACCACCGCAACCATCCCTTCCGTGCAGACGGTAGCCACAAACACTGTAAGTTCGGGGACGGCAGCAAGCAACGGTGTTTCCGTGCCAGTCTTGACCAATCAGGGCGTGACCCAGACAACGTCAAACCCTGCGACCAACCAGACGGTAACCACACAACCGAGCGTGACGGTTCCGAACTCCACGCCGCCGCCGATCACGCCAGTGGCTACGACTGGGTTCTCGGTTCAATCGCCAGCAATCTTGTCGGAGCAGTTGCAACTGGCGTCGAGGCTGAATACGGAGCTGTTAGCGGATGAGGGCGCGCTTTCGGACCGAGTGATAAGCGGAATTTTTCTCAATCCGATCACCAACACGAACGAGATTCTGTTCACCACAATGCGACCCACGGTGACAGTCGGTTTCGACTTCACCGTGACGCCAGAACAAAGAGAAAAGGATGCGGCGGCGGTGGTGGAAGCGATCGTTGCAAACTGTGCCGATTCCAACATCGACGCGCGCATTCCTCCGGCAATCACCGCGCTCATCCCGAGTGAGGCGACTTACAATGTGGCGGCGGTACGCAATACGGCGATGAATCTGGGCGGAGGCATCGCGACAGCCTTTCTCGGAGCGTCGGGCTCCTTCCTGTTCGGCCACAACCAGTATTTTCTCGTCCAGGACGAGGACACGATCGCACAGGTCTTTCGGCCCACAACGGAAGACCGCGGCAGTTTTTGTGGTACCAGAGAATGCGTGGGCGTGCGCTGGATACTGCGTCCCGTGCTGGGTCAGCGCTTTGTGGGGCAGCAGCGCCGGAAGGTTGTCATGCAGTTGGCCTTCCCCTCTTTCGCATCGTCGTCGCAATACGGAGAGCTGACGGTGCGGGCAAGCTGGAGGCACTTTGACCGAAAGAGCGGTCTGGTGGGTGCCGAGCTGAAAAACAGCCAAGCCCTCCTCTATCGATATCCAGTCGGGAACATTCGGCTCGGTAGCGTCCACCCTCAGCTGTCGGCACAGAGTACAGAGGATTTGGGAAATGGCCAGGTGATGGTAAGGCTCAATGGGAGCTATCTTTCCGGAACCTACGTTCGCATTGGAAACCAGGTTTTGGTGGACGCTCTGTCGGGGCTCGTTCGGGAGCAGCACTCGCTTCGATTCATCGCCTCAGCATCCGATTTGATGAGCAAGGACGCTTTCTTGGTTTCGAGGAGCGGCGATCCGATTTCGCTGGTAAATCCTCGAGCGGGCAGGATTCTGCCGCCGAGGCCTGGAGCGGGCCTGAGTAGCACCCCTGTCACAATTAGCACACTGGATGCGATCAACAGCCGTGTGACTGTCTCCTACTGCGAGGTTCCCGATCCGAATAGGAAACCTGATGCCTCAGCGTTCTCAAAAGGCTTCGACCCGATCCTGGTGTTGATCGCAGGCAAGGTGTACGGGCTGTCTGATGCTCCGCTGGCCCGCACGGATGGACTTATCGGAGGCGGATCGTGCCCGGATTACAAAGTGTCGGACAAACAGACGGTGCAGAGTATAGGCAAGACTCTGGCATTGACGATCCCGACGGCCACCCTGCTGGCCAGTCCAGTTGTAAACGTGAAACGGCTGTTTGAAGGCCCCAATCAGACGTTTCAGTTTCCGCTGACTGGGAATAGAGTCAGTCCAATGAGCCAGACGGATCGGCTGGTGCTGCTGTCTGCAACGAAAGCTGGCGCGGAGTTCCTTCTTTACGGTAACGGGCTCAATCAAGTGGACAGCAAAGATACAAGCGCTGTCGATCCGCCAGTGAAGCTTGCGCCGATTCCGGATCCGGCCGCCGGGCCGGATACGGCTGATGCGATGCGTTACGTGAGTCTGAGCAAGGATCAACTAACTCAGTACAAATTCCTGGTGATTACGCGCAAAGGACAGGCTCCGGAGGCGATCGCCATTCCGACGGTAACGCTGCCGGACTCGGGTGGCATGCCAACGGTCAATTCGACAGTGCTAAAGGGAGACGATGAGGCGGTTGTAACCGGGACGGGTCTCAACACATTGGCCGACGTGCAATTTCAGGGAAAGTCTATTCCGTTTACCCCGGCAAAGGACGGAAAGTCACCGGTGATCCTGCTTCACTTACGTAAGGCGGGCGTCACCAACAGAACCAGCCTGCAGTCTCTTGATTTCTATTTCAAGCAGGGACCGGTGAAGGTGAAAATGGATGTATTTTCCGGACTGGTGCAAACCTCGGCGAGGCCAGAGACAGAAGGTAGCTTATCGAAATAAGGCCACGGTCTCGTCATCGGATGCTTCCCTGATCAGAAGCAAAATGGCAGTCGGTTGAGCCCATGTCGTCGTTGGCCCACCGCTCTAGCAACGATCAACAGCTAGAACCTGGCAGCAATGCAAGTTCCGATGAGGCAACTAGGCTATCGTATTGAACCCTCAGAAGTCTTGCGAATATTGGGTCTCTTACCAGTACTCCGGCTTCGATGTTTCGCACTTGTGCCCACTCTGTGAAGTTGGCAGAACTCAAGAAGGCAATTTCGTCGTCGGCAACGATGCATTTCGCGTGAAGACTGGCGCGATCAGCATATTCAAGCTGAATCCCACGCGGATCGTAATAGACGCATGGACGGGGCATCCAGGGCCAATGCTCGACCCAGAAGTTCCTGGCAAAATTGGAGATGATTGATACGCCCGACGATCCGGTGTCATTTCCGCGGGCGATGTTGATGAAAATACGCACCGATGAATTTGCCTGAAGTAACCGAGCGTCCACGATTGGCCGGAAGACCTCGTGTCCTCTGCGAACGGTAAAAGTAGAAATGACAAGATTCTTTTGCGCTCTCGAGAACAGATCGCGGACGACCACCCATGTGTCTCGACCAACACAGCCGGGAACGTCGGGTCCGGTCCATACCAGTTCCAGACGATCCTCGACCGCTTGGCTCAACCGACGTTCGGCCGCCATGAGCAGCAGAGTCTCTGCCAATTGATTCGGGCCGAAGCCGGCAGACCGAAGTCGCTCAAGCTCTAAAGCCACCGCGCTACTTTCGTCAAAAGCTACAGAGTTGCTTATCGCTAAAGCAGAATAGGGTGGAAGCAGCCAGCCGGCAGAAATACCTTTAGCTAAGTTCAGTAAAGCTTCCCTTGATAGGCCGTGTAGAAATGATTTCATAGCTCGGAATCCATGAAAAACTCAGGACCACTGCTTGCAACATTGGCCACTACCAATGAGCGGTCGAGGTACTGATTGAACCGCTCACAAGAAGTCTCTGCAATCAATAAGCAACCGTGGCAAGCGGATCCCATAAGATATCGCTCCTCGTGAGTGTTCTGCGGGCTATGTTGAGCACAGACGGGGTCATTCGAACATAGGCGGCCCAACTCAAGTGCATTCCGCAAGTGTTGTTCAATCTTGCGCCCCACTTGAACTAACCCCCCGAGAGTTCCTTCAGAGTCTGGAGTACCGGTGTGTAGAAGAATTCCGTAGCCAGCGTCGCCGACGTAGATCCGCTCACGGATTGAACTTGCGGAATATCCGCACTCAAGGGACACAGCTGTGATAAGCAGATGTGACAGGGAGTGAAGCATTATGTAAGGCAAGCCGGGAAAGTTCGCTTTCGAATTGGGGTGTGCATGCTGCCACGCTCGAAACCCCTCCAGCAATTGAATTCCCCGTCGCTGAACTTCTGAAATCTGAAGCCAAGAATCAACTGCTTTCGGCTGAAAGGATATCAACACACCTTCGCCCCGGTTTTCGATGGAAGGGATCCACGTGGTCTCCCGCGAGAGCGACGCGCGCCTTACTCCTAGGTCTAGTTCGCCATCCACTTCTGCCATGGCGGCTTCAAACCTAGTGAATCCAACTTGCGCGACAACTTCTCGAATGCGGTGAACGAGAACAATTCGATGAATCTTTGCGCCGAGCTTGTTGCTCTTGGATACGGCCAAAGTGCGCGCGTAAAAATCTCCATCCAGAATGTCTTCACCTAATTCATCCGGACTTGCGAGAAGTGTTTCAATTTCAGCCTGCTTTATTGATTTTTTGAACGCTTCGCTGCCTCCACCGCGGCGCCGTAATATCTCACTCCAGACAAGATCATCAGCCAAACCCTCCAGAGCAGAATTGACCTTGGCTCTCTTTCGCTCTTTCTGTAGTTCCGGAATGTTCTCAACGTGCTGCAGAAAGTCCTCCCAAACCGGATCAACGGCCTTTCGCACCTTTTCATTGAGATCCGGAATCGAGATGACACTGACAATTTGAGGGAAGTACGCATTGCTTGCCGACCTAATGAGCAGCCGATTTATTTCAGGCTTGCCGTTTTCGCCCCCACACTTTTCTGCCGCTGCAGGTCCGAGCCAAGGACGATGGCCGCGGCAAAACCCGAGCGCCTGATCAGATATCTGCGCGGCAGAGATCATTAGGCGGGATTCTCCGCATTCACAACGGATCGCAATATCAGACAGATCCCCACCAGTTCCGCGTTCGTCGACAAACAATTGACGGCGACAGGGATTGGCATGACCATGCGCAAACCCGTACCAATCGATGTCGCTGATATGCCCGTTCAGACAGGCTTGGACAAAGCGGATTGGAACGACTGGATATTTCTTCTTATCCAGGGCGAGGTATTTGCCCTTGACAAGCGTCTCACGATGGATCAAGGGTCGAGAGCGAACCTTGGCAGTTGCGTCGGGCTCGTACTGCGCGACAAACCACTCGGGGAACATCCAGGCGGTGATTCCGGTTCGTGGCGCGAGTGGATCGCCTGGATCTATCGGCGGGGCGTACATTTTCAGTCCAGGTAAGCCGAGCAATCCCTGGAGCTTGCCAATAAGCCGCTCCTCGAAAACCTGCTTTTCCACCCCTTGCCAATGATCCAAGCCGCCAACAATTGCAGCATAGTTCGGAAGGTCAACAAGAGCGCCCGGTCCAAACGTGGTTATGATCTGACTTTGGCGAATCTGCCCATTTGGCCGGGCTCCTCCTCTGTTGCGCCCATTCATTCCGCTTCTCCTTCCAACAGATCAATCCCATTCAGCTGTTTGAGCCAGAGATTGCAGCTTGGCTCCACGTCGCGGAGCGACCGCTGTGCCCGAAACTTCCTTGCTGCGGGTGGCTGCTTTGCAAGCTCCGGGTCGAGCGGATCAAACAACAGATGCGGATCTCCTCCATCTTCATACTCCTGGTATTTGAGTCCGCTTCCCACTTTCTGCTTGGTTTCTGCGATTTTCCTCCATTCATCCAAGAGGTCTCCCACTCGGGAACGCAACTTCTGGCGAAGTTCATCACTCTCCTGTTTGGTGAGGCGGGCATGGCGTTCACCGCGACGGGCAATTGTTTCAGAAACAAAATCCAAATTTACTTGCTGCTGAATGATCGACACAGCCTGCCGTGAGGGCGTAATCGCACTGAGTCCTTGCCGAGCGAGGCCCACTGTCACTGCTGCGATTCCGCGGTCAATTGCGCGCGGTGAGAAGGGAGTTACGCTCGTGGCTTCGACTGCGCGGTAGAAACTCTCGTGGTATGCTTCGAAGCGCTCGAAGTGCGAGCGGTCACGCGGCTTGTGTACGTTCATGAGAGTTACTACAAGCCCTGGCCGCTGATCGTCTCGTCCCACACGGCTCGTTGCTTGAATATACTCCGCAGTTGTTTTGGGCTGTCCAAAAACGACCATCAGGCCAAGACGAACGATGTCCAAGCCGACAGAGATCATGTTGGTCGCCAACGCTACATCAACCCGCTCGTCGTCGGGAAAACTGACGGCAAGTCGCCGCTTAAAGGCAGCAACTTTACTTGTGCTCTTGCGAGAAGTCAGTTCAACCACTTCGAATTGAATCTTGCGCCTTGCAAACGAACCAGTCTTCTCTCCAATCCGCATGCGACTACCGTACGCCAAGAGCCTGGATGTAACTTCGTCTTGCACAATCCGGCTACAACCACCGAGCTCCCTAAGACTGTTGAAGTATCCGATCAAAGTCATGTACGGGTCGGCAGAGTTGCCTGGGCTCTTGTCTCCGCCTTCTGCAAGATAGCTCTTCTGGGCTGCAGCAAGCAGCGCGAGATAGGTGCGCAAAAGGATGACCTTAGGGCTTCGTCCTTGGGCGCCAATGCCAACATATCGCCGCGCATTCTTCTTATTCTTGTCGACGGTCTGCGCGAAGAAAGAATCACGCCGATTAGGGCCTGGACACGGAAAAATCTCCACGGTGCTACGCGCAAAGATCGCTCTTATCTGCGCTTCAGCGCGGCGCACTGTAGCGGTCGAGGCAACGACCTTTGGACGAATCACTTTGTCGCCAATTGAGCGACTGCTGAGTTCATCAATCGCAGTTTCATAAAGACCGACCATTGTGCCGAGCGGACCAGAAATCAGGTGCAACTCGTCCTGGATGATGAGATCCGGTGGCAACAGTGAACCAGGAAGTTTAGTACCGATCTGGGGCTGGCATGGTCCGTAGAAACCGGCCTTGTCGTATCGCTCAACCTTTCCAAAAAGTGCACCAATGGAACCAACCCATGGCAAGCTCGCGAATTTGTCTACAGTAGCAATCATGAAGCATGGAAGTCGCCGGTAGATGGGCTCGTCCACAGTCAGGATTGGAAGAGGGTTGTCTCCCGTGAATTTACATTGGCGGTTAACACAGACGATGCGCAAATCCGTAGGATTCGCGTCGTTCGGCTGTAGGACAAAGGAACCAGGCGAGAACTTGGTCCCGCACCACGGACAGGTTTCGAGCGGGATTGGACAAGGCTTATCCTTGCTGTCGTTCTTGTACGCGATGGTGCGGGATCGGGCAGAATTGTCATCTCTATCACCGCGAAAGCCCATCTTATTCGGTGTCGCGGCTTGTCCTACCCAGAGTCCGATCTCGAAGGGCCACTTTCCGAAGCGCGCTACGTCTTCTTGGCGTTCAAGCTCCAGAGCACAGATGAGCGTGGAAGCGCGTCCCAATTGATCCAAAGTCAGCAGGCGTAGTGTGTAGCGCATGAATACGCTGAGACCTGGATATCCGATGCCTGGATTCTGGAGCCGGCGAAGAATAAGCGTGAAGGCTGCCAAGCCAAGATATGCTTCAGTCTTGCCACCGCCAGTTGGAAAGAATAAAAGATCAACGATCTCGCGATCTGAGGTGGTCGGATCTGCTATCCCACGGATGTTGAGAAGCAGGAAAGCCAACTGAAAGGGATACCACCGTGGAACGTTGTTTGGGAACCGGCGCCGGGATGCTGCGGCCATTACCTTGTTTGCCGTGACGAATGCATCGAGAACCTTTGGATCGTCCAGCAGGTTCAGGCCCTCTTCAATCCGCTTGGCAGCAAACTGCGCTCGTTGCACAAGCTGTTGCGCCACCGCTGCCCGCTCGGGCTCCGAGGGTATTGCTTGTTTGCTAATCCAGCCACGATAAGAACTGACGAGTCCAGAGAGAAGCCCGCGGATATTGTCTGCGGAGGTTTGCTTCGCAAGTTCTTCCATCGACAGCTCGACGACGTCAACGTTAGCCGGCACAACTTTTTCGACTTCAGCCGAGGGAATCCAGATTGTCTCAACGTGATGACAGACGTCACCGACCTTTGCAACGCAATGGGCCGATACACCGTGACCAACCACAAACTCTGCCACGTCCCGGTACTGCAGGTCGGCCACTTGTTCATCCCAATCCTCTGCGCCCAGCCCACTGAGGTTTGGCCGTGGAACCAGGGGACTCTCGCTCTCGACGTGGAGCTTCACCTGAAAAGCTGTCGCTTCGTCGCGAATGACGTCTGGTTTGGGAGAACGCTGATTAACTACGAAAACGGAGACTGCCCGAGTTCCCGTGGGGACAAGTAATTTACTGGCTTCGCCGCCAACTACCTCACGAATCGACACGACGATCTGTAGCCCGTTACTGTTGGGAATCTCAATCGGAGGTAAGGTTCCATTCTTGCCGCTAATCGATATGGGCACCTGTTCAATTCGAGGGGATCTTTGCCAGCCGACGATGGCATCGCCGTCTTTTACAGCGCTGTAGTCGCCCCAGGTCACGGTTGTGAGAAGTTGATTCGCATTCGATGGCAACAAGAAGCTCAGCCCCATCGACGAGGGAAATGGAGCCTTCCGTGCAGATGCGGTCTCAGGCGTATTCTCGTCATCGCCGGCCTTGGCTTGCGCCGGGATGAGATCGAGCTGATCGTCCGCGGTTTCGTCGGAATCTTGTGTGTCGGGTGCCTCGAACGAAATTAAAAACCCCGTCAGATACCAACGAGAAGGAGCTGACGGCAGAAGTTCATTCTCAAGCGGGCTGCCGGGTTCCGGGCCGACAAGGTCCAGATGGAGCGCATCTACCAACTGGTCACGAATTCCAACGGGCTTCAATCAGTGACCTCCGTTTTGCTAAAGAGCATTGGGGCGTTTGCATTCAGTTTCACTTTTGATCTCGAAGACCCCTTGGGCTTGCTTGGTCCTTCGAGGGTTGTCGATAACTTTTCTTGGTCGGACACTTCACGATTCAACTTGAGCAAGCGAGCTAACACATCCTCGCGAATGTCATCAGTCCATCTATAGCGCCACGGTCTTTTTACTGTCCGAGAGCTTTCGTCCTCTTCGTCCGCAACTTCGTAATCAAGAACGAAATCGTGAGTCGGGTGAAGCGTAAACCAATCATACGAATCGAGCACGACGCGGTCCATAACGCTGTGAAGTCTGCGGAGTTCCACTATTCCGGTGCTGGAAATTTGCGGATTATTAAAAGAATTGTAAGTTGCCGTGAGGCCCTGGTTGTTCGCTATCATCCATTCGGCACGATATTGATGGTACTGTCGCCCGGCTTCTTCAAGGCGCGTGTCAGTCCTCCAGTTCATAGGGAACGGAAAAGTCTCAAAGCAATCTGTCGGTGTGTAGCGAAGTCGGTCCTCTAATGTGGAGGCAAAAAACCTAATCCACACCTCATGAATACGCGACTGCAGAACCGCAAAGGCCGCGAATTCCGGCAATGCAAAGACATCGAGAGATTCGGCGAAAATCTGATTTGCGGAAAGTCTGGCTACGGCCCAATTCTGTTGCACTCGCGAGCAGACTAGGACAAACTCCTTTCCGCTTAGGCCCTTCAAGAGCCCTGGGCGAACCTCTCCGTACTGCCACCAACGTTTCCTGTGGTTCTCCCTGTTTGCCTTTTCCCGGCCGGGCTTGACCTTTTCCCTAACGATCGCAAAAAGCTCTGGCCATCTGGCGGCCTCTTCCGGTGTCATACTTCCAAAGTTAATTGCGTACCTATGAAAGGCATGCCGAGGCGATGTGTTTACTTCTTCGCCTCCGATGTAGGGGTGAATCAGTGGTTGATTCTCGGGATTCAGCGCAACGATCCGGTTCATTGTTTCTATTGAAGATGCTTCCGGATCATTGTTATCGAAGAGGAATCCTTGACTCGCTAACTTGAATCCCTCAAAGCAGAGATCCTCGTTGGCTGATAGAGTTGCTGGCTCGTTGCTACTTCCGGCGTGGAAGAGGAAAGCCGTGATCATCTCCACCGGTTTGCCATCCAACAGCTTGATACCTTCGATAGGTCCTTTCTTCAGACACACGATGCTCACAGTGACAGCTGCGCGGCCGGGCCAAGCAAAGCGCTTGATTGCCCAATAGATTGACGCACCATTACGACAAAGATGCCCTAGGCCACCTTTTCTCGTGTCCCCTTGAGAGATGGTATTTGTGGCTATTAGACCGATGGTCCCTTCTCTTCTTAAGAGCAGATACGCGCGCCGAAAGAAATACGCGACCAAATCCATCCGGTTCCCAGACTCGTCAAAGGTCGTCTTGAGGTAGTCGAGATAGCGGCCACTCAGGGAGGTCGAGATTCGAGTTCCACCCAAGAACGGCGGATTACCTACTAAGCAGTCGAGTCCAGGAGAATCGGCTCCGAACACTTCCGGGAACTCCAATTCCCAATGAAAAGGAATTAATCCGTCCCGCTTATTGGGCGCCAACAAAAGGTCTAGCGCATCTTCGTATTCTGTTTGGCCGGGGTGCTTAAACGAGCCTTCCACCGTTGCTTGTGCTTCCCTTCGTCTGTGCTCGCGGCCTTTCGAATTGTCTGCGGAGAAGAAAGCTGAGACAACGACGTCCCCTGCTCGACGTAATGGAAAGAGCGCATCCTCTGCTGAATCGAGCTGTTGCCGGAGTTGTTCGTAAGGGACCTCATCGCGCGCTGCGAGAATGCGTCGTCTGAATTGGCTCACTCGGTCGATGCGCTGGCGAAGCTCTTGCTCAAGGAAATTTTGTTGCTTTGCAGGAAGCCAATGGAACGCCATGATTTGTTGGCGCGACAATCCTACCAGAGAGTCTCCACAGCGAAGCGAGTGGTCGAGGAATGTGAAGGGATGATCTTTCGCGAGGGTCGCTAACCAGAGCGACAACTTCGCAAGATCAACCGCAAATGGGTTCTTGTCTACCCCATAGAGACAGCGTTGGGCGATAAGGCGGCGTGCATGAAGGACAGCTTCCTGATCTGGAGGGATAATTGGTAGATCCGCATGCGCGGACCAGGACTCAACCAGTGCCTCTGCCAGATAGCGGCAAGTCTCAACGAGGAATGCGCCAGAGCCCATAGCAGGATCGCAGACCTTCAGCTCAAGAATCTGTTCCGGCCGCGGCTTATCACCGAGCCGCTTCAGAATCGGTTCGAGCGTTGTGCGCACAATCGGTTCAGTCAAGGACCGCGGTGTGTAGTGAGAGCCCGATCGGCGGCGCTCTTCCGTCGGCTGGAGGTACAAGCCTTCAGAGGCAATGACGAGAGGTAATCCGCGGCCATCCAAGTAGAGCGGCGATATCTTCCGACCAAAAGCCGCGACAACATCATCAATGGCTGCGGCAGTCTTCAGTTGATCCAGTGCTTTTCCAGTGACTTCAGCAGCCGCCTGCTCTTTGAGCCACTTCGGTCGATCCGCAGCGGATCTTTTGAGCAACTCCGTAAGGTTGACCACAACATGATCTGGCTTTAGGCCAATTGACGGACCTCCCGCGGTCTGAACGACAAAGCCCATCATGGCCTCGTAAACCGAGCCAATCTGTTCCACATCGAGCGAACTATAGGACAGTCGATCGCCATCCAAGATAAGCAAATCCTGCAATACACGGAATACGACGCCGTCTGAAACCCGAGGTGGGTAGATTGCCTCACCCGAGTCCCGAGTGGACCCATAGGGGCGACCTTCAAGAAACGGATAGGCGTCAGGATCGAACAGCCGTCCGCGGCGAGCAGGGAGATGCAAAGCCCCGTGTCCACCTCCATCATGGATCAGCCGGCCCAACGTCAGGATCTGCGCCCAGGCCCCAAATCGCTGATCCATCGTGTCCGGGAACTGCGCAGCGTCTTCTCGCAGACGCTCGAAAAGCCCCGAGATCGAATAGGATTCCACATACAAGGACTCGGTTGAGAGAAGGCCGCGGTCTTCGGCGTAGAGGATGAAGACCAGGCGCATCAATGTGGTCAGCAATCCGCCGTAGACTTGCTCGGGCGCTTTCTGTAGTACCTGCCGAAGCAATTCTCCCTGTGTTGCTTCGTTCGCCGACTGAAACCCACGCATCAACTCGTTGAGCGCCCGCAATACCTGTTCGGCCAGTTTCGTTGAAACTTCATTCTGATATTTGCGGCTCTTTTGAAGCAATGCGGGTAATCGCTGGTCAGTAGGTACGACAAAGAGACGCTCGGCCGAAAGAAGCATGTGGAGTGCCGCAAGAATAGGTCGGCCGGGCACCTCCAACATCGCTGCAACCGGGAACGTCAGGTGCCCTGTCGATTCTCCGCGGGGCGAGTACACCAGCCGGATCACGTCTCCGTTCGTTAGAATGCCGATAGGAACTTGGTTCTCGCGCAACAGCCTTTCGAAACGAGCCTGCGGGCTGGCCTGCCACCGTTTGTCGTGCGCCTCAGCTTCGGGCACTTCATCGAGCGAAGTCCCTCCGCTGAGTACTTCGATCAGAATCAGCCATGTGCCGGCATTCGCCGGGTCAGGAATGGCATAAGTTGGTTTAAGCACTTCACCGTAGTCGGCGAGTGGAGTTTCGAGCGATGCGGGAATATCCGGTCCACTTGGACCTCCCGCTAGGTCCCTATGCTCCCAAGCCAAGATCTTCTGGGCAAATGCTGGAAAATCTCTGATCCTTTTTGGTGGTTCTTCTGCGCGTTTCCCAATCTCGGCGCTGGCAGCATGAACCAGCGAAATGAGGCTCTCCTGTTCACTGATGATGTTTTTATTGACATGCGCTTGTGAATCACGGAGTGCAGCTGCGGACACGACCAAGCCAAACGGCTGTAGATAACCCAGCCATTCCTGGTGTGCTCGCAACTCGATATCTCGGCTCATGTCCTTAAAGTCCTGTTCATCCCGAGATGGGCCAGAGGTAAACCAATCCGACGGGCTCGATGCGCGTTGCCTTCACTTGGTAGCTCTGTTGAATTCGGATCGGTTCTGCCACGATCTCATGCTCAATCTTCACAAGTCGATGGTCCCAATATTTTCGGTCTGCATCCCTTTGACGTCGGTCCAGTTCATCCTCGCCATCAAATTCAAATCGTTTTTGCCGATCATCATAGTTCTTCATCGTGCCTTGGATTCGCATACGCTGCGATTCGATAATCGCTATCATGTCACGCGAATCTTTCTCGCCGCGGGCCGCTAGAAGCTCAGCGGCCTTCTGGGCGGCCCGCAGAGAGCGCTCCTTCAGAAGGGGGAGCAGTTCAGCAACATCTTGTTCTGCAGATTGGCTAAGCTTCTGCTGAATGGCGGCAGGCACATGATTGTGACGCGAACCCACAAATGCCTCTTCAAGCAAATCAAGCGTCCTTTGCTCTGTGTCATCTGCGTAGGGCTTCAATGATTCTTTCCGCGACTCTGGATCGATCCATCTTGCCGTAATCGGCACTATCTCGTCATGCAGGCGCGAGGCATTTGGTCCGTATAAAGAAAGGCGTCCGAGCAGGATGACTCGCGGAATTGCGTCACCCGTTTGGCCCACACATGCGCGTGACAGGTCATGGTAGACGAAGCCTTGGGAACGAAACCGGCTCAGCAGGCGTTGCACCACCCTATGCTCCAGGTGCAAATGCACGACTTCTTCGTCGAGGTTGCCCGATTCGCTGAAAACGATGGGCCGGATTGGCGACTCCTTGCGCCACTCCCAGAGCTTCTGGTCGGGCTTTCTGGGAGCCCGGAGAGCATCGAGAGTGTAGGCCCAGGACCCATCTGCACCGTCGCGACGGTCCAGCGCTGGAAACTCCCACCTTTGCGGCCCGCTTTCGACCCCGGTGATTGGCTTGAGTGCATTAGCGCCAAGCAACTGAAGCGAAGACGAAATCGCGTCTCGGAACTGCCTCTCGTCCAGGCCGAGAAACTCTTGAGACTTTTCGAGGAGGTCGCGAAGGGTGTCCACTTGATTCCTGAGGCCCTCTTTGCGCGCACGGGCGGCCTCAAGTTCCTTATCGACCGCTGCACGGTCAGTATCCGTTGCCTGCACATCGTGGATTTGTTGAGCCAACTCCGGGCGCAAGCCGTTTGAGAGGAGGTCCGAAAGACGCCGCTCCAGGACCGGCGACAGGCTTCCCAGCTCCTGTTGGATTTTCTCTGTCTTCCGGACCAGAACCTGTAAAACTCGGTCCTCAGGTCGTTGCTCGAAAACGAAGTAGTGGCATCGTACGACGGGGGATCGCTGCAATTTGCGGTCAATTCGCCCATTCCGTTGTTCCATGCGGCTTGGATTCCACGGCACGTCAAAGTGGAACAGATCTGCGCAATGATTCTGGAAGTTGACACCCTCGCGAGCTGCGTCGGTTGCAATTAAGATTCGCAACGGCTGCTTATCTGGGGCAGCATTGAATGCCTGTTTGATCTGCTCGCGGAGCTTTTCACCCATACCTCCGTGAAACGTGGCCACTCTCTCGTCGCCGCGACTCGTCTTTGCCAAAGCCGATCTAAGCTGCTGCTCAAGATATCGCTTGGTGTCCGCATATTCCGTAAAGATAATGACTCGCTTATCCGTCCAACCGGAGAAATTGGGGCACAGGTTCGTCTCTATCCAATCGAGTAGCACTTTGATCCGCGGATCAGGTAGTCCGCGCGCGGCGTCCGCCATCCGAGCCATTTCTTCCAGGACGTCACGCTCCCTTTGCGGGTTAGCGCCAGTAGAGGGCTGGTTTGTGAGGGAATGGCGAGTGGCTTGGGAGATTGCCAATTCGGTTTCAATAGCAATTTCGTCCTCGCTCACCTCTGCCCGATCATCATCGGGTCCAGGTGGCTCAATGAGCATGGAGAGGGTGGACTGTGCCGGTGCGGTGGACAGATATGATTCTCCCTCTACGCTCTTCCGGTGGACCCGCAAAGTATAGGCAAAGGCCTCGATCGAAGACAGGAGTCTTTTCTGAAGTGATGTCACGACCAAGCCCGCAGCAGCCTGCTGGGACTTCGAAGCGGAAGCGAGGCGTGCCTCACGGAGGTCTCGGTACTCCTTGAGGAGTTCCGCTAATCTCAATTCTGGCGCGCCGGCTGGCAATCCGCGGATTGTGTGCTGAATGATCTCTCGTTTTGGGAAGCCTTCGATCTGGATCTCGCGCAGGTCGCTCTTAAGGCGGCGAACCATAACATCGTCCAGCAGCTTTTGGCTTTTCACCGGCACGCCGCGGCAAAACCGCTGGGGATCGAGCATTTCGAGCAAGGCGGAGAAGCTGTTCGAATGTCCATTGTGGGGAGTGGCGGACAGGAAGAGCCTGTGCTCGAATCGTTGAGTGAGATCGCGCATGACACGCGTGAATTGCGAGTCAATTGCGTATCGGCTACCACTCGCGGGCGCCGCATTGTGTGCCTCATCCAGAATCAGTAGGGAGCCGGAAGGAAAGACGTCCAACCAATCCCGAAGTGAACCAGCGTACGTCTCGTCTCGAAGGAGTGAGTGTGACAGTATGAACCGCGTGTGCGTATTCCACGGGTTTACTCCGTAGCCACGTTCTCGTCGACAATCGAGAACGTATTCGCGATCCAGAACAACGAACGTCAGCCCGAATCGAGCTTCGAGCTCGTCCCGCCACTGCAGAACCACAGATGCAGGGCATGCGACGACGATTCGCTTTACTTTTTGACGCATCAGCAGTTCTCGGATAATGAGTCCAGCTTCGATGGTCTTCCCAAGACCGACGTCATCTGCGATGAAGAGGTTCACGCGCGGAAGAAGAAGCGCCTTGCGAAGAGGCTCCAGCTGATAGGCCATCACCTCGATGCCGGCACGGTAGGGCGATTGAAAAAGGCGTGCGTTCGTCGAAGTGACGAGATTCCACCGAAGTGCGTGGAGAAACGCCGAAAAGAGATGAGGCGGATCAAAGCCTTTCCTAGCCACCTCCTGCCAAGAAGATTCCCTTAGGACAACTGCATCAACCTCGAGTTCCCACAGGACTTGAAGCCCAACACCCTGGGCATCATCGTCCAGGCAGGAGAGTGACACGAGAGTCTGATCCCGGTAGGCATTGGCCGGCGGAATGACCTCCTCGACCAAGTATTGGCGCGATCGAACTCGCACAACTTGGCCAGGCTGTGGCATAGCCGCGCCGTCGTCCCGCCCGGGCCGTGGTGATTGGGTCTCCATTTGAACTCTCTATCATATTCCGTTCGAATGCGAGTTTATTCAGCTTGAGCTCAAGGAGTCCATTACACCCGCGGGTCAGTTACGGCGCGAAGATCGTTTTGCTTCCCCGGCAAGTCCGCCGCCGAGCAGTTCTCAACCTCCGTGCACCCAGATCGGAGCACGCGATCGATAGAGAGCTGGTGAACTGGTGCCGTGTGAGGGACACCGATTGGTGTGCGGGCTGCGCATCGGTTCATCGGCATGATTTTGACTCCCCATCCACTCGCGGCGCTCTAAGATGGCCATGAGGGCCCGCGCGGGCCATTTGTGCTGCCATTGGCCATCAGTGGGAATTTGGATTTCACTGGGCTGATTTTCATATTTTGGAGACGCAGAAATTTCATTACGTGGCGGTCTAGAAGCTGAAGGCTGGAATATTTTCGAGGGGGTATTCCCCCTCTGATGCTGTCCCTAGGCGGGGATATACTTCTTCACAACCTCATCATGAAGCGCCACGTCCTCATCTTCGGTCTAGTCGGCGGCCTCCTCATCGCCACACTCCAATACACCGAATACCGCTTCGTCGTCATCGAGCACTCGGTCGAGCTCTACGGCGCCCTCGTCGCCATCCTCTTCGCTACATTCGGCATCTGGCTTGGCCTCCGCATCACGCGCAGACGGGAGACGATCGTGGTGAGAGAAGTCCTCGTCCCTTCTTCAGGCCCGGGCTCCGAGCCAGCTTCGCCTTTCGCTCCAAACAGAGCCCAGCAGCAGAGCCTCGGCATCACTGCCCGCGAGCTCGAAATCCTCACCCTGGTCGCCCGCGGCCTTAGCAATCGCGAGATCGCCACGCAGCTTTTCGTTTCTGAAAACACCGTCAAGACACACTGTGCCCGCGCCTTCGACAAGCTCGGAGCCGCCCGCCGCACCCAGGTCGTCCAGCGCGGCAAAGAACTAGGCCTCCTGCCGTGACTGCGTCACCCGAAAGCACGATTCCGCTCCATTCCTCAAAAAATCATCAGAAAGGATGACGACATCTGGCCACGTTACACTGCATCGTGATTTCATCGTCACTCGCACCAGGAGCCTCACATGAAGAAAACTGTTTTCACTTTCGGCCTCATCGCCGGCGTCATGATCTCTGTCCTTATGGACAGCTCGCTTCTGCTCGCGGACAAGATCGGCTCCGGCCACAGCATGGCTCTCGGCTACACCATCATGGTGGCGTCGTTCCTGCTCGTCTACTTCGGCATCCGCAGCTACCGCGACAACACCCTCGCCGGTCAAATCTCCTTCGGCCGCGCCTTCGCCTGCGGCATCCTGATCACCCTGATCACCACTGTCTGTTACGTCGGCACGTGGGAGCAACTTCATGCCCCACTTCATGGACAGCTACTTCGCCGCGCAGGTTCACAAGGTCCAGTCCTCCGGACTTGACCCCGCCGCCACCGCCTCACAGGTCGCTGCCATACAACGCTCTCAACAGCTCTACCAGAACCCCTTGGTCAACATGGCCTACACCTTCATGGAGCCCCTGCCCGTCGGCCTCGTCATTACTCTCATCTCTGCGGCCATCCTTCGCCGCAAAGCCCCTGTCGAACCCACTGCCGCTTCCGCAGTCATGACAACATAAATCAAAAGGCCGGGGCGTAAGCCCCGACCTTCCGTCTTCTGAACTGTCGACCGATGCTTCTGAGATTGCGGCCCCAGCTCCGCCGCGTCCTTCACAGCGCCCATCTACGCCGCCGGAGACTCCTTCGCTTGTGCCTTTGAGAAAGCCCCGGCGAATTCCTTCCTTAGATCGTTGCCCAGCTTCAGGAGTGAAAACTGAACGGTAACATTCAGCCGGTTCCCTGGGTCGCGCCACTGCCCGCGCTCCAGCAGCCCGATTTTCTCGAAGGCTTGAACATGGCACTCTATCGTGCGTTCGCTTACCTCGGCGTCTTCGTGGATTGAGCGAATGTCCACGCAGCCGAAGCCGTCCCAGCCCACCTGATCGGCAAGGAGTGCCAGGATGCTCTTGGCGACCGGATTGCCGAGTTTCGTCTTATAAGCGTATGAGACGATCTCTTGGCTCATAGCCCCTCCCCCCTTGCGCGCGAGCTGACCTTGAAATTTCAGTGTGCCCTCCTGTGTGACGTGTGCTTCCGCAGCCGTCCGCCGTCCGTCGTTTGTTTGCATCATGGTCTGTTCTCCTTTGCTAGGTTGCGGTAGCAGCAGTGAAAGCCTTCACGAGCTGCCCCGAAATCGGTGTTATCGCTAATTCAGTCCCGAGCACAATCAGCTTCACATCTCGACCGTAGAAGCGCTGCATGGCCGGTGCAATTGTCAGGCAGTGTTTCCCTATCCCCCGTTCCGTGGCTTCACTCTTCGGGCTTCGCAACGTGACGACGATATTGCCGGCGCCGTCTTCGGTCACCTCAATGACGCTCGAGTCGTTAAAGTGAAACAACTTCAGGTCCTTGGCCCCGTGAATCTTCCGAATTGCATCCTTCGCCTTTTCCCATGCGCTCTGAGCAAGCCCGAGATCGCTGAACGGGCTTTGTTTCACCTTCATTGGAGGAGTATTTAGGGACTTCATCGTCAGACTCTGTTCCATGCCGTCTGAGCCACGCGGCGCCGGCGCTAAAGGCTCCCCTGGGGGTTCCTTTAACGAATAACTAAAAGATTCCCCTAAAGGCTTCAAGGCCGGACGCCCGTGTCCGGGGGGGTAGGACGCATGTGTCTCAGCGGGGCGGACGGATAAGACCGCCTGAGGTGGACGCGAACGACGCGGGCTCCCGGACATCGGAATCCTAGGGACAAGCTGCAACTTGCGGCGAATCTTAGCCGTCTCCGGAGACGCTTTTGGGCTGTCGAGCTCGAGAAAGATATATTCATTTGAGGTTTGGCCGCCTGAGTCGGCGCGACACATTCCCACTCGACCCAGTACGCGTTTGCGCACAAGACCCGCAATCATCCGCCGGCAATGACGCACGCTGATGCCGCTCTTCTCTGCCAAAAGTTCCATCGACGGCCAGGCGACGCCGAGGCCATCATTGTGCCAGTCAGCGAGAACGAGCAGTACGGCTTTCTCGGTCGCCGTAATCTTGGAGCCGTCGGGTGCCCTCACAAGGTTCTTGGCGTAGCTGATTGCGACGAGACTCATGGTCTATCCCTGTTTAAAACCGCGGTCTGCTTGTGGCTCCATTTCGCAGCGAGTCAGAAATGACTCGAGATCACTCTTCGCAATCAGGGGCTGGATGCCCGCCTCTGCGCGGCCCTCGATAACTTTGGCCTCAATCCAAGAGTCGATCTCGGATTCGAGCCAAGCCACGGCCCTCGCTCCGAGGAGGATTGGTTGAGGGAATTCACCACGTGACATCATGAGATATAAATTGGACCGACTAAACGGTACGCGGCGTTGGACAGCAGTGAGGCGCAGAAACCTTTCATGCTTTTCAGACATGGCTTTCCCTTCATGTGCTCACACACGAATGCAGGTATTGGTTGGACGTGGGAAATTCAAAGGCCCGCGTTGCGGAGCTAGCGAGAACAAGGACCGGCAAAACTTGCAACCGCCCGCGCTGGGGATGCCCTTCGCTCCAAGCCTACACTTGTCGAGCGGCGTGACGTCCCAGTCCCAACATCCAACATCTCGAATCTACTACGCTTAAAAAAAATAAGTGCGTGGAAAACCCAAGGCTCGTGAGTGGAAAACTCAAGAGCTGGTGTGAACTAGGTGCCCAATGAGCACGGGGTCATCTCGTCATTTCGATCATGCCGGGTCGGGAACCGCGGCGAGATTCGCACGAAATGCGCGGAAATATCTGAAGAGATCAAGACCACGCTTCACCCTTACCGCGCGGACGATGCGGATGTAGTCCCCCGTCACCAGATCTCACTCGGTGAATTTGACTGGCCATTACGATGCGAGAGAGCGGAACCCCCTTAAGGGGATGAACGGTCCTCTTCAGGCCCTTCTTGATCAGCCTTAATTCTGTCAGGAATGCGAAGTCGCCGAATTCAAAATGCGCAATCTGCGCGACGGCTGGAATCCTCCGTCAAGCCGCCCGTCTCCGAAGTTGCCCACGATCACATTGAATTCCGTCACGCGCTAGGTTCTGAATTCGCTTAGCAGTTCACGCTACTTGGTTCCGGAACGGAAGTACCTTCCCTCCGCGCAGCGTCTTCTCCAGAAAATCAGCCCAGTCCTGCATCATCTTGGCGCGAGGTTCCAAATAGAGAGCGTGGTTGTAAGCCGCGCTGACTTCATTGCGTGGGGCATGGGCCAGCTGCAATTCGATATGGTCATGGTTATAGCCCTGCTCGTGGAGGATGGTTGAAGCAACGCCACGGAAGCCGTGGCCGGTCATTCGCCCCTTGTAGCCCATCCGCTCAAGCGCCTTGAGTATGGTCATATTTGACATGGGTTTTTGGGGGTCTTGTTCACCAGGGAACACCAGCTGCTCATCTCCAGAGATGGTCCGGAGCAGATCCAAGACTTCAATGGCCTGCCGGGAGAGAGGCACGATGTGCGGCGTCTGCATCTTCATTCGCCGCGCAGGGATGGACCAGCGCATCGCTTCAAAGTCACACTCATCCCAACGCGCTCCAATCAGTTCGCTGGTGCGAACGAAAGTGAGCGCCATGAGCTTGATCGCCAGCCGAGTCAGTGGCCGCCCCTCGTATACCTCAATCGCGCGCAGCAGTGCCGGAAGCTCTTTGGCATCGATCCGCGCCATGTTTTTCTTCCGTGTGGGCTTAAGAATGTCTGACGGGCGAATCTCGGCGGTTGGACTGCGCTTGGTGTATCCGTGCGCGACGGCATAGCGGAACACCATACCCACGATTTGAAGGATGCGCTTCGCCATGTCCGAGGCACCGCGCTCCTCGATTCCCGTGGCGAGCTTCACGAGTTCCATCGGTTTGATTTCGGAAATAGGTCGGTTTCCTAGAATCGGATAGACATTGGCCCTAAGCCGATTCCGAGTAGTGGCAGCGTGGCGCGCGCTCTTGTTTCCCTTCCAGTGCTCCAGCCAAAGTTCCGCGATCTTCTCGAATGTGTGCTCTGTCGCGACCTTCAAGGCGGTCTTTTCGGCCATGCGTTCGGCCATGGGGTCGATTCCGTTCGCTAGGCGCCTGCGAGCCGTGGCGTGGCGTTCGCGTGCCTCAGCAAGAGTGATCTCCGGGTAGCTGCCAATTGCAAGCTGCTTCTCAGTCCCCTGGAAGCGGTACTTCCAGCGCCAGAGCTTTCCACCCCTGGGAGTGACCAGAAGATGCAGCCCGCCACCATCAAAAAGTTTGTAAGCTTTCGAGCCAGGTTGCGAGCGCCGAATTGCGGTATCAGTCAGAGCCATCTTTTGCGCCTCCAGTTCAGGCGGGAGTATGAAATGCCCCCAATCTTGAAAATCATGCCCCCACACATGCCCCCATTAGGAGTTGGCTTCCACTTTACGCCATTGGACGTAAAAAGACAAAAGCCGCTGATTTTTCAGCGGCTTAGCTTGACTTATTGGATGTCTCTGGATGTCTTTGAGACTAATCTTGGTAGGCACGACTGGATTCGAACCAGCGACCTCTTCCGTGTCAAGGAAGCGCTCTAACCAACTGAGCTACGCGCCTGCAATGCGACAGAGATCAGTCTATCAGCATCAGCGCATCAGGAAAAGCAGGGCTGTTCCGGCAACTCGTTGATGCTGTACCATCTATGCCTGACACGGAAATGCCCGCAACCGCAAGGTACCTCGTGGCTTATCCTACCCGCGCGGTCATAGACCAAGGGCGCGACCGTTCGAAGGCCGCAAATTGATGACAGAGGTCTCCACCACCCGGCAAAACCCGCTGCGCAACGCGCCAAATCTGCTTACGGTCGTGCGCATCTGTCTTGCGCCTTTTCTGGTTGCAGCAATTCTCGAGAACCGGTTCGTACTCAGTTTCGCCCTATTCATTGCGGCTGGGTTGACCGATGCTCTCGATGGTGTCCTGGCGCGCGTGCTCAAGCAGCGCACCATGTTGGGTGAGTATCTCGATCCCATCGCGGATAAGCTCCTACTTAGCACCTTGTTCTTGGTTCTGATGTACAAGGGCCTGATGCCCACGACGGTGACCATTCTGGTTTTCGGGCGCGATGTAGGCATTCTGCTCGTGGCTGCTGTCCTTTACGCTGTGGTAGGGCGCCGGGAATTCGGCCCCAGTATCTTCGGCAAGGCGAATACCCTGGCCCAGGTAACGGCCGTGGCAGTGGTGCTGCTGCATCAACTCACGGCAGCAAAATGGGTCGTAATCCTTCGCCTCATCGCGCTTGATGCGACGGTAGGGCTTACGATAGCCTCGGGTCTTCACTATGCCTGGATCGCATCACACCGCAGTAGTTCGCAGGGCAATGGGCCTAACGCGAAGTGAACCCGTTGAGGCGAATCTCGTTAAGATTATTAAATTGTTTGATTTAGATGATCTGAAGGCTGCATTGTCTTCGGCGGCCCAATGCTTCATTCATCCTCTTTCTCTGCTTTCTCGGCAGATTCCTCAATGGCCATATCGTGAAATTCTTCGGAATCGAAGACATCGCCACATTCCAGGCATTCAACATACTCGGTGTCTTCGTGTCGGGAAACTATGCGAACCCTTGGGTGTTTGCAGGCGGTAACCATTGTTTTGTTTAGGCTCGGATTTGAAAACTCTTGCCGCAGATTGTAGCGACCTTTTGTGCATTTTCAAATGGAATTTGGTGAATCTTTTCTCTTAAAGTCCTTACGTGGAACCAGAGAAACCCATTCCCGATCCTTCAACCATTGAAAAGCCGACATTATTGGTCGTATACTAAACACGGACTGAAGAAGTCGCATATTATGCTCAAGCTCACCAAGAAGGCCGATTACGGGTTGATGGCGCTCAAGTACCTCGCGGAACGCACTGATACGGTTGCCTTGAGCGCTAAAGATATCGCCGACGCCTATGGGATCCCGGCCCAGTTGCTGGCCAAGATCCTGCAGCAGCTCACCAAGTCAGGATTGCTGAAGTCGCATGCGGGCATGAACGGCGGGTATGCGCTCTCAAAGCCGGCGGCCTCGATCTCGGCCTACGAGGTAATTCTGGCCATCGATGGACCGTTCTTCATTACCTCGTGCACAAAAGGCGCCAAAGGATGCGACCTTACGCCGAGTTGCACGATCAAAGAACCGTTGGCGCGTGTAAACGAAACGATTGCCGGCGTTCTAAAGAGCATCAGTATTCAGGATCTAGCCGAGCATGAGCACCCGCCCGGCCATACGCTTGAACCGAAGTTGGTTTCGTTGACGATTTAGCTAACTCTCCGCACCGAGCGGAGTTGCAACAACGATGGAGAGGTCGATGAGTACAGTTACAAGTCAAATTGAAGTTCCGGCGGGCGTCACGCTGCCCATTTATATGGATAACCACGCCACCAGCCCGCTTGATCCCCGCGTGCTTGAAGCGATGATGCCCTTCTTCACCGCGAAGTTCGGCAACGCCGCGAGCCGCAACCACTCCTTCGGGTGGGAAGCCGAGCAGGCTGTGGAAATAGCGCGCGAACAGATCGCCAAGCTCATCGGCGCAACCGCGAAGGAGATCATTTTCACCTCCGGCGCGACCGAGTCAAACAACCTCGCCATCAAGGGCATCGCGGAAATGTATCGCGAGCGTGGCAATCACATCATCACCCAGGTCACCGAGCACAAGGCCGTGCTCGACACCTGTAAGCGCCTCGAGAAGTACGGCTACCGCGTCACCTATTTGCCGGTGAAAGCCGACGGCCTCATCGATCTCGAAGACCTGAAGCGCGCTATTGACGACAAGACGATCCTGGTCTCGATCATGGCGGCCAACAACGAAATCGGCGTGCTCCAGCCAATTCGCGAAATCGGCAAGATTTGTCACGAGAAGAACGTTCTCTTCCACACCGACGCTGTGCAGGCCGTGGGTAAGGTTCCCGTGAACGTCATTGCCGACAACATTGACGTGCTCTCGCTTTCCGGTCACAAGATTTACGGACCGAAGGGCGTCGGCGCACTTTACGTTCGCCGTCGCAACCCGCGTGTGCAGATCGCAGCGCAGATTGACGGTGGCGGCCACGAGCGCGGCATGCGTTCGGGCACCCTGAATGTTCCTGGCATTGTCGGCCTCGGCAAGGCATGCGAGATTGCTAGCGCGGAAATGGAAAACGAAGCTGCCTATCTGCGCGGACTCCGCGATCGCTTGAACAACAAGCTCCAGTCCGAACTCGACTACATCCACGTGAACGGGTCCATGGAGCATAGATTGCCCGGCAACCTCAACGTGAGTTTCGTGTATGTCGAGGGCGAATCGCTGCTGATGGGCATCAACGATGTCGCCGTCTCCAGCGGCTCGGCCTGCACATCGGCAACCCTTGAGCCTTCCTACGTACTGAAGGCCCTCGGACTGGGCGACGACGTTGCGCACAGTTCTATTCGCTTCGGCTTGGGCCGCTTCAACACGCAGGCTGAAGTGGATTATGTTGCAGCGAAGGTTGTCGACATTGTGAAGAAACTACGTGAACTTTCACCGCTCTACGAGATGGTGAAAGAGGGAATTGACCTGACCAAGATTGAGTGGCAGGCGCACTGAGGGAGATGACCCGGATAATGCAACCTTCGGTGCGCATCACTGAAGCTCGAAAAACGCAATTGAAGCATCGGCGACTAAGCTTGCCGAATCAAACAGAACGACGCGGCTTCCCGCGGGAGGAATTCGGAAATGGCATACAGCGATAAGGTCGTAGATCACTACAACAACCCGCGCAACGTGGGCACGCTCGACAAGAGTTCTGGAGACGTGGGCACCGGTCTGGTTGGCGCTCCCGAGTGCGGCGACGTCATGCGTTTGCAGATCCGCGTCAACCCGGAGACGCAGGTTATTGAAGAAGCCAAGTTCAAGACCTTCGGCTGCGGCTCGGCAATCGCCAGCTCTTCATTGGCCACCGAGTGGATCAAGGGCCGTAAGGTTGAAGAGGCCCTGGAGATCAAGAACACCGACATCGTGAAGGAGCTTTCGCTTCCTCCAGTGAAGATTCACTGCTCGGTCCTGGCTGAAGACGCCATCCGCGCGGCCATCGGCGATTGGAAGAAGAAGAACGGTGTCGCAGAAAATGTAGCTGTGGCTGCAGAAGCAAAGTAAGCGCAGTTTTCAGGCAAGAAGGAAACAATGTCGAACTTTGTATCTATCGAATCAAAGCCGGCGCAGGGCGCAAGCGCTGCACCGGCGCAACCGGAGGCCAAGCCGGCGGGTGGGCCTGCCTCACAGGGCCTGCAGGTTACCGATCGCGCGGTGAGACGCATCCGTGTGGCCATGGAGAAGGAAGGCGTGTCGCCGGCCGAAGGCGGATTGCGCCTCGGTGTGATGGGTGGCGGCTGCTCAGGGCTTTCGTATTCGATCAAGTTCGACACACGCCCACGCGAGCGGGACCGCATATACGAGTTTGACGGCGTGCGCGTCTTCGTCGATCCCAAGTCGTTCGTCTATTTGCACGGCATGACGCTGGACTATGAAGAGACACTGATGCGGCAGGGCTTTAACTTTATTAATCCGAACTCCTCGCGCTCCTGCGGCTGCGGTTCATCCTTCTCTTAGTCCTCCGCCCTGGAGTAATTCATGTTGAAAGTTCTCGATTCTGCAGTACCGGTTGCGTGCTGGTCGTGCGCCGTCGCGCATAACGATGCAACGCTGTTCTGTCCGCATTGCAGCAAGATTCAGCCCCCTCCGGGTGGCGATTATTTTTCCGTCTTTGGGTTGGTGCCGCAACTCGACCTGGATCTCGGCATGCTCGAACATCAATTCCATAAGCTGAGTCGCAAACTGCATCCCGATCGCTTTGCCCGCGCGCAGGAAAACGAAAAACAATGGAGCCTCGCCGATACCGCGCTGCTCAACGACGCATACCGCACGTTGAAAGATCCGATTCGCCGCACCGAATATCTGCTCAAACTACACGGTGCCGAAATCGGCGAAGAGCACGCCGGCAAGGATCGTAAAGATCAAAAGGACCCCTCCCGCGTGCCTGCCGACCTTCTCGAAGAGGCCTTCGACCTCAACATGCAGCTCGAAGAGATGCGCATGGCCCACAAGATGGGCGACACCGATCCCGAGTTGCAATCGAGTCTCGAACAGGCGAAGAAGAAATTTGACGGCCTGCTCGACAACGTTGATCGCGATCTGCGCTCACAGTGGCAGGTTTGGGATGCGGGCGATGAAGGTGCCCGTCAGGAAGCGCAGAAAAGAATGGTGGCCCTGCTCGATCGCCGGCGCTACATCAACAACCTCGTCCGCGACGTGACAGAAACCCTGAGAGCCTGAATCCTCGCGCTTTGGTTCGTTGTTTTGGACTATGGCTTAGCTCGTACATAAAGAAAGCAAAATCAACGGGGCTTTAGCCCTTGAGGGATTCAAAGATCAGCATGGCAGAAGGACGCGTAGTTGGAATCGACCTGGGAACAACGAATTCCCTGGTCGCATACATGGAAGGCGATAAGCCCGTGGTCATCCCCGGCGTGGACGGCTCGAACCTTGTCCCGTCCGTCGTCGCGCTCGACCCCATGCCGGCAGACGGCAGCAGGCCCACCGTTACCGTCGGCAACAGCGCACGCCGCGCTCTTATCGAGACGCCGGAGCGCGTCATCTATTCCGTCAAGCGCCTCATGGGGCGCGGACTTGAAGAAGTACAAAGCGAACTGAAGCTCTTTCCCTTTCGTCTGGCCGACGATGTTGAGGCCGGCGAAGTGCCGCGCGTTCAACTCGGCGAACTCCGCTTCACGCCGCCGGAGATTTCCGCGTACATCCTGCGCCAGCTCAAGCGCAATGCCGAGCGCTTCTTCGGGTCACCCGTCACGCAGGCCGTCATCACCGTTCCTGCATATTTCAACGATGCGCAGCGCCAGGCCACGAAAGATGCCGGCCGCATGGCTGGCCTCGAAGTGCTTCGCCTCGTGAATGAGCCCACAGCCGCCGCGCTCGCCTACGGTCTTGACCGCGCCAACGTCGGAACTATTGCCGTCTACGATCTAGGCGGTGGCACCTTCGACATCTCCATCCTCAAACTTCGCGACGGGATCTTCGAAGTGCAGTCCACCAACGGCGACACGCACCTCGGCGGCGACGACATCGACAACCTGCTCCTCGCCATCGCGCTCGATGAGATTCACGCCGAGCACGGTGTAGATTTGCGCAAACATCCAAGCGCCGTGCAGGCATTGCGCAAAGCGGCCATCGATGCCAAGATCACCCTCTCTGCGGAAGATGTAGCGCGCTTCGATATCGAACTCCCCAACGGCGACCGCTATCAGCGCGATATCCCGCGCGATGTGTTCGAACAGCTAATCGAGCCCGTGCTTACGCGTACCGTTGGCCCATGCAAACAAGCTCTGACCGATGCCGGCATCACGCCCGAACAGATCGATGAAGTCGTCATGGTCGGCGGCTCCACGCGCATTCCCGCCGTCCGTAAATTGGTGGACGATCTCTTCCATCTCGCAGCGCGCGGCAAGAAGCCGCACATCGAATTGAACCCCGATGAAGTGGTCGCGCTCGGTGCAGCCGTGCAGGCAGACATTCTCGCCGGCGCATCGAAGACGACAGAAGAGATGCTGTTGCTGGATGTAACGCCACTTTCGCTCGGCATCGAAGCCCTCGGCGGAACGGTCGCAAGAATCATCCAGCGCAATTCGACAATTCCGGCCTCCGCGACGGAGCACTTCACCACTGGCGTCGACGGCCAGACCAACGTCGCCATTCACGTCGTCCAGGGCGAACGCGAAATTGCTGCAGATTGCCGCTCGCTGGCCCGCTTCGATCTCAAGGGCATTCCGCCGATGTCTGCCGGCCTGCCCCGCATCGAAGTGAAGTTCCTCATTGATGCCGATGGGATTCTGCAGGTCTCTGCGCGCGAACAGCGCAGCGGCAAAGAAGCGCAGATTGAAGTGAAGCCGACCTACGGCCTCACCGACGAACAGGTCGAAGGCATGATTCTCGATTCGTTTGATCATGCGGAAGAAGATTTTGCCAAGCGCCTGCTGATCGAAGCACGCAACGAGGCCGACACGATCCTGTCAGCCGTCGAGCGCGCGCCAGAACACCCGGCATGGCAGCAACTGCGTGGCGAAGAGCAAGCCTCGATCATGGCTGCACAAAACCGGCTGGCGAGCGTGAAGGGGGGCGACGACCTGGCCGCTATCCGTGAAGCGACCACGGCACTCGACCTGGCCACACGCCGTTTCGCAGAACTGATGATGGAAGCCGCAGTAACAACGGCGATCCGCGGCAAAACAATGGACGCCGCCGACGAAGAAATGGGCGAAGCCGTAACCGCACCGCACCCGATGGCACGCGCAGAATTCAAGTAACAGAGCATCGAAGGCAACAACGCCGAGGAATTAAGCTATGAGCGACACTGAGAAAAAAGAAATTCCCCCCGAAAAACTGGTCCGCGTCACCTTCATGCCTGAAGGCAAGACCGTCGAATTCGAATTCGGCACCATGCCTTACGACCACCACGGTAAGCCGATGTCGTTCCTCGACGTCGCCGAGAACTTCGGCGTCTTTCTCGATCACGCCTGCGGTGGCGTTTGCGCCTGCACCACCTGCCACTTGTGGATCAAGGACCAGGAAGGCATCAGCCCGGCCGACGACGACGAACTCGATCGGATGGACATGGCTGCCGATCAGCAACTCAACTCGCGCCTCGGCTGCCAGGCCGTCATCACCAAGCCCGGCAACTACGTAGTCGAGATTCCCAAGTGGAATCGCAACTACACGTCAGAAGGCAAACCGCTGGCGATGGCCGAAGGCAAGTAGCAGAACAAACCTGGGTGCCCAGGTCTCGTTTCTGAGACCTGGGAGCGATTTCTGTCCTCTGCACTTTTCAAATGACAGAGCTAGTTTGAGGAGCAAACGATGCCGCGCGAAATCATGTGGACCGACTCCGAAGAGATCGGTATTCAACTTCAAGAGAAGTTTCCCGACGTCGATCCGCTCACGGTGCGTTTTACAGACCTGCATAAATACGTGACCGAGCTTGAAGGCTTCGCCGACGACCCGGCAAAGTCCAATGAGTCGCGTCTCGAAGCCATCCAGATGGCGTGGCACGATGAGTTTGAAGACGCGAAGGGCTGATTCGGGCTCTTGCTGACAGCTGTCAGAATCGGCTGCGGTTCAAATATCCGCTATGTCCCGCGCGGGTACGCTTTTGACGGACCCCTATATACCGGTCTCTGGCAGGAAGTTTCCTGGATTCATGAGCTTACAGAGACTCGATCCCGCCAAATATCTCTTTCTATTGAGGTTGGCTGTAGATATCTCTCCATAAAGGAGTTACGGACCAGTGTGGCGTCGAAGACCAGGGATCACCGGTCGGGAGGGATCGGAAGCCGCAGCGCCGGGTGTTGTGGGTCTGGTTACGCTGCTGCTTCTGACCAGATACAACTTCATTGTGCACCGGAACCGGGAAATTACCTGCAAAGTTGAAACCGGAGAATTCCTCATGGAATGAGGAGCTTGGGTGGGCAGCTTCGAAAAGCAAGCTTGACCTGTGACAAGGGGAACGACTAGATACGCGAGTTGTCTCCCCAGCCGAACGATCCCTCGAAGTGCTGAAATTCCCGCTCCTGACCTGGCACCTGGTAAACACTCACAACATCGAAGCGCACGGGTGGCGCAGTCGCCTGCGGAAGCTGCCGCACGTACCGGCGCGCAAGCCGGCGCAAAACATGGCGTTTGTGCTCATCGACGGCAATTTCGGCCGGACTCATATCGTGAGCGGTGCGCGTCTTCACCTCGACGAAACACAACGTCGGGCCATCCCATGCGATCAGATCTACGTCGCCGGGCACATCGCCCGACGACCACCGCCGCGCGACTATGGTGTAGCTTTTGCGCTGCAAATAAAAGAGCGCCGCATCCTCGCCTTCAATCCCGACAGCGAGATGCACAGGCATTACATTCCGCCCGCGTTTGCTCGCGAACCGATTGAGTCCGTCAAGCGAACGCTCCAGCCAGCTGACTCGCAACTTCTGAAGATTCATTGCGTACCTATTCTCGGCGGAATTGAGCGCTGGCGCAACTCGCGTGGGAGCAGAACTAACGTTGGCCGATCGGCCACGGTTTGCGGTTTTTAAGGTTGTACGCGATTTAGAGGTGGGTGGGCTAGGGAATGTTGCTCAACTTATAACTTCCGGTTAGGCGGTTACACTTCCGGAATCGAAAGGCGACCGCAGCTCAGGCGTTTGCACTCAGAACCTCATTTAAGGAGTGCTACGGTGATTGATCAACCGCTGAGATATTCTCCACGTCGAGACACTTCTGATAGCGGACCCGGTGCGAAGGAAAGGACAAGCCATTGATCGTCCGATACCTGCTGGTATTTGCTCTCACTTCCACAATATGCAGTTGGGCACAAGAGGCGCCGAAAACTGGTAACGCCGAAGAGGAAATTCGCG
>Ga0210386_10000270_pt1 | contig 46914 bp, 42 predicted proteins | sample IncBWH32OmetaG_FD_160091 | JGI IMG/M metagenome (GOLD analysis project Ga0210386, IMG submission 160091) | Forest soil microbial communities from Barre Woods Harvard Forest LTER site, Petersham, Massachusetts, United States - Inc-BW-H-32-O ...
CGTGACCGGTCACGGCACGCGGCAGGCGCCAGTCCGGGCTTGGGGACCGGCAGATCATGACCGTGACACCAGGGCCCGTTCGGAAAATTCAAATGATTTTGACCGAACGGACCGTGGTGTCCGCCGCCCGCCTGACGATGTATAACATCCGGACCATGACCGGCCCGACGCCCTAGATAGCACGGCTTGCGCCGGCGACTGCACGATAGTCGGCGGCGCTGGGCCGGTGTACGCACCCCCAGTCGGTTCGCGGCTGACCCGGACGGCCTACGCTGTCACCGGTGCGGAAGCCCGAAGCATTCCCCGGTCTCCCGGCCCGCTCTCCCGGCCCGCGGAAAGGACAATGCGATGGACCCTGATGTCCGGACCAGGGCCGCAATCGAGGAACACTGGCGAGCATCGGAAGCGGGGGATAGCGAAGCCGAGCACGCCATCTACGCCGAGGACGGGATCCTCGACTACCCCCAGTCAGGTGAACGGTACCGGGGCCGCGCGAAGATCGCCGCGCAACGTGGCGGGCACCCTGCCGAGCGGCACTTCACCGTCATCCGGATCGCTGGCACCGGGGATCTGTGGGTGAGCGAGGTCGTCATCACCTACGACAGCGCGCCCACTTACTCAGTGAGCATCATGGAATTCGCCCACGAGCATGTGGTGCACGAGACACAGTACTTCGCGGACCCGTTCCGCGCGCCTGCCTGGCGGGCAGCACTCGCAGAGCCGATGCCCGGCAGGAACATCGCCACAGCCTGAGACACCAGCCGGCCGACCGAGTCCCCATGACCGACAATCCGGCTGGACTAGTTCGGGTCAGGGCCTGCGCGACCTTTGTGACTCGATGATCTTCGCGGCGACGTGCGCGCTGAGCCGGTGGTCTGGGTTGGTCAGGTCCAGCGATGTCAGTTGTTCGATGCGCTGGATTCGGTAGGTGACCGTGTTGACGTGGATGCGCAGGACCCGGGCCGTCTGCTTGAGGCTTTCGTGCTGGTTCAGGTAAACGGACAAGGTCGCGACGAGGCCGACCTTGTGCCGGGCGTCGTAATCGATCAGCGGGCCCAGCACATCCTGGGCGAACTGCCACAGCTGGTGCATGTCCCCGACCTGCAGTAGCAGCCGGTAGATGCCGAGATCCTCGTAGCAGATGGTCTGGCCCGCGCGCCCGAGCCGGATTCCCAGGTCGATGGCGTGCTGAGCTTGCCGCAGGGCCTGCGGCGCCATCTCCGGCAGCCGGGTCAGCTCGCTGAGCCCGCATGTCAGTCTGGGGGCGCCGGCCCGCCGCAGTAGCAGCTGAGTACGTGCTCCTGGAGAGCCCGCGCTGGCGCCCGTGTTCGGGGCCGGCGGGTCGTCGCCGTCCTGCTCCGGCAGGAGCATCACCAGCTCCGGTCCGCGGATAGCGGCCGCGCCCGGGATGGAACCGGCCATGTCGGCGAGCAGGTCTCCGGCGAGATCCTGCTCGTCGGGGCGGCCCGGCTGAGAAGTAGCCGGGTCGCTGAGGCGCGCGACCGCGATGCGGAACGGCTGGGCATCGGCGACGCCGAGGATCCGGGCCTTGCGGCGTGCGTCTTGGCTGTCCAGGAAGTGCCCGCTGACCAGGGAATCCACGATCGCGCCCCGGTAGCGCAGGCCGAGTTCCAGGCTGGTCTGCGTCCTGGCCAGCGTGAGGGCGAACAACGTCGCGGCGTAACTGGCCACGATGAGGTCCACGTCGTCCGCGCTGGCGGCCGTCTCGTCCAGCACCAGCAGATAACCCAGGATGGTGTCGCCGACGATGACCGGCATGGCCAGGCAGCCGCCCGCCAGCGCCGAGCCGGGAACGGGCGGCACCCGCAGCGGCCTGCGCTCTGCAGTCAGCAGGCGGAGCAGCTTCTCCAGGCTGGCGTCTCCCGGATCCCAGTCGCTCACTACCCCGGCGCTCGCCGCCTGGGCCCGGAGCCGGAGCCCGGGATCCAGCAGGATCGCGGTCTTGCCGGCGGTTGCGGCGAAGATCCTGGTCAGCTCGACGGCGTCGGCGCCCTGGACCGCGGCGGCGGCGAGCTTGTCGCACACGGCCATCGTGCGCCGGTACACCGAGTTCTGGCGAGACAATCCGGACACCAGGCCCGGCAGCGGGTCTGTGCCGTTTACCGGGCCCGGCGCGCAGGCGCCGTGGTCCGATCCGGCCCTGGTCCCGCTGGCCGTCGCGCTCACGACGCCCACCGCAGGCCGGCCAGCTCGGTGACCAGGCTGGTCATCTGCTCATCTGGTTCGGCCGGAGGGTGAATGAGCACCCCGGCGATGAGGCCGCGAAGCCGGCCGACGCTCTCCAGCATGGCGGAAACTGGGTCAGAACCGGCGCGCACCGCCGCAGGCCGGGACGCAAGCGCCGCGCCGGGGACCTCGTGGATGAGCCGCATCACCGCCTTGGGGTCGCTGAACGGCGCGAAGACGGCCAGGACCGGCAACTCGACACCGTGCCCGCGCAGTTCGCTGAGCAGGCGCACAGTGACATCGAGGTCGTAGATCACGTCCGTGACCAGGAAATGCGCGCCGGCTTCCGCTTTCTCCCGGCACCTGGCCAGCTCATGACTCTTGTCCGCCGCCGCGGTGTGCACGCACGCGCCCACCACGAAGCGGGTCCGGCCGGGCGCGGGAACGCCACGCCAGTCGGCTCCCTCGTTCAGGCCCGCCAGAGCCGCGATGAGACGGACCGAATCGACTTCGCCGATCCAGTACGGGTCCGGGTAGTCACCTGCCGCCCCCGGCGTTCCGCTCCGGCACACCACAGTCCGTACCCCGAGCGCGTAGCCGCCGAGCAGGTCGGCCTGGAGCGCGGCCAGGCTCCGGCCCGCCGTCTCTATATCAACCATGACATCGGCGCCGGCCCGCTCTCGCAGCACGGCGGCGGCGGCCACCGGGCTGACACGGGCGGCGGACGTCTCCTGGCCGGTGATCGCCAGCAGATCGGCGCCTGCGCAGACCAGTCCGGCCGCGTGGGCGGCGAACTGAGGGATGTCCTGGCCGCCTGGGGCGCGTACTCCCGCCACCACCGCGAAACGGCCGGGGTCCGGCCATTCGGCCGGCGGCTCGGGCACTGGCTCCGGCGGCACGGCGAAGACGGCCGGACGCCGGCGCGCAGGCGCGGCAGGAGCCGTGGCCGGGCTCGGACGCAGGTCCTTCACCGCGTGTGCGATGGCCCTGATGTGCGCCGGGGTGGTGCCGCAACATCCGCCCACCAGTGTCGCTCCGCTGGCGACGAACCGGCGGGCCGTCTCCGCGAAGTACTCGGTGTTGCGCGCGTAGCGCAGCTGGCGCCCCAGACGGCGGGGCACGCCGGCGTTAGGCTGGACGCTGACCGGCAGTGCGGCGCCCGCGGCGAGTTCCGCCACGACCTCCTGCAGCACGGCCGGCCCGACCGTGCAGTTGGCGCCGATCGCGGTGACCTTGAGCGCGGCGAGCGCGGCCGCCGCCGCGCGCGGTTCCTCGCCGCCCAGGGTCCGGCCGTCGTCGCCGAAGGTGAGCTGGGCGATAACCGGCAGGTCGCACTCGGCGAGCGCGACGGACGCGGCCTGCGCGAGCGACTCGGAGTCGCCGAAGGTCTCCAGGATGATGAGATCCACCCAGCTGGCCAGGGTCGCGATCTGTTCGCGCAGGATCGGCTCGCGGTCCGGATGCGGGATCCGCGGTGCGGCGCTCATCACGGGGCCGACGCTGCCCGCGACCAGCGCGGCCGAGCCGGATTCCCGGACGGCCTCCCGCGCGAGGCGCGCTCCGGCAATGTTGATCTCCGCCACGCTGTCGTGCAGGCCGGCCCGGGCCAGCCGCGGGCGGTTGGCGTCGAAGGTGTTCGTCTGCACGATGTCCGCGCCAGCGGCCAGGTACGCGGCGTGCAGGTCGCGGACGAGATCGGGCCGGGTCAGGTTGAGCCCGGACAGGGACCGGTCAAGCGGAACCCCGGCCGAATGCAGCATCGTGCCCATCGCGCCGTCGCACACCAGCACGCGACTGTGCAGCACGCGGTCCAGCGCCGGGGTCGAACCCGGCCGCGGGTCTATGTCCATCAGGCACCACCAAAGGCCACGGCCAGTGCCGGGCAGCCGGGATCACGCTCTCCGGTTACCAGGCTGACCTCATCGCCAGGCGAACATCTAAGAGACAGACCGGTCTCGCTCACTGTACGCGGCGCCGGCTGACAGGCCAAGACCCCGCGGCGAAATACCTGCGTAACACCCCGTTGACCGCCGACGGCGGCGGGCCTATGATCCACCTAAACCTATGAGACAGGCCGGTCTCCCTGTATCTACCTAACGAACGGGCGTGCACGCCGTCCCGCACGGGCTCCTGCTTCAGCCGGGTCGCGTGTCCCCGTCCTGAGCGGTGCCATGTCGCGCTCGCCCGACGACCCAAGGAGAACCAGAGCCATGACTGACTACAACCCGAGGACCGCCACCGGGATCCCGACCGAGCCTGTCGGTTCGCTGCCGCGCCCGAGCTGGCTGCAGCAGGCCTACGCCCAGTACGACGCGGGTCAGATTTCCCGCGATCAGCTGGAGGCCGAGCAGGATAAGGCGGTGCGGGAGACGATCGAGCGGTACGAGGCGACGCCGGCGCCGATCATCTCCGACGGCGAGCAGCGCTGGTCGAGCTTCGCGACCTACGCGATCACCGACACCCTGGCCGGCACCGGGCTGGCCGACCACCTGGCCGGAGACGGCGGCCAGTACTTCGCGATCTTCGCCGACGGCCACACCCGGCAGCTGCCGCGGCTGACCGGGGGGCCGTTCCGGTACCAGACTTACGCCGCGGACACGCTGCGCAAGTCGATACCGCTGGCGCACCGGCCCATGAAGCAGGCGGTGATCGCACCGTCGATGCTCGCCCTGCTGTACCCGCTGGACGCGGAGATCCCGGGCTACTCGCGGGAGGCCTTCGAGGAGGATCTGGTCAACGAGTGCGAGAAGGACGTGCGGCAGGCCTTCGCCGCCGGGGCCGCTCGGGTGTCGATCGACTTCACCGAGGGACGGCTGGCGACCAGGAACGACGCGCGGAACCCCTGGACGGGGCGGAACATGCTGCCGCATTTCATCGAGCTGAACAACCGGGTGCTCGACCGGTTCAGCGCGGATGAGCGCACCCGGATCGGCATCCACACCTGCCCGGGCGGCGACCGGGACTCGGTGCACAGCGCCGACGTCCCGTACAGCGACCTGCTGCCCAGCATGTTCACGATGAACGCCGGGTACTTTTTGATCCAGCTGGCCAGCGAACGGGACAAGGACCGGGTCTACAAGCTCATCGGGGAGCACCTGCGCAACGACGCCAACGGCGTGACGCAGGTGGCCTACGTCGGGGTGATCAACCCGCTGAACCCCCGGGTGGAAAGCCCGGAGGAGGTCCGGGACGCACTGGTGCGGGCGGCCAGCTTCATCCCGAAGGAACAGCTCGGCTCGACCGACGACTGCGGGTTCTCCCCGTTCAGCATCGATGAGAAGCCCAGCCACGGATCGCCGGACTTCGCCCGCGACACGGCATTCCAGAAGATCGCCAACCGGGTCGAGGGGACGAAGCTAGCGGCCGAGAAGCTCGGCGTCGGCTGATCTGCCTGATAGCGGCAGGGTGCCCGCGGCGGACAGTCCGGGCGCCCTGCCATCGGCCCGCAGACGCCGGGCCGCGGGCGGGTAAGCAGCCGTGCTCTTTGAGCAGGAGCTCGCCGAGTTGCCGGGCCCGGGCGGCCGCTGCCGTGTCGCCCTCATGGGCCGCCATGATGGCACCCTTCATGAGGATATGCCACTGGCGCGCAAATGAATCGACGTCGCTAATGCCGGCCCCGGCGGCCAGCTTTTCGATATAGCTGCGGATATTCGCCAGGTGCCCGACGGCCGCCTGCTGGACCGGGTGCTCCCGGTCATTGATCTCGATCATGGTCGTGAGGAAGGAACAGCCCTCGAAGTCCGGCCTGCCGAACCAATCGGAGAACACGTCAAATATCGCCAGTAGCTGATCGCGGGGAGTCTGACCGCGCCGGGTGCTCTCGGCCTCCAGCCAATCGCGGGTCCAGAGCTGCTCGCGGCGGCGCAGGAATTCGATAATCAGGTCATCCTTCGACGGGAAATTCCGGTAGAGCGTCATCTTCGCGGTGCCTGCCCTAGCGATTACGGCATCGACTCCCACCGCCCGGACGCCTTCGCGGCTGAACAGCTCATAGGCTGCCCGGTTTAGCCGTTCGCGCCCGCTGTCCTGCCCCTCGTCCCGTGAGTGGTTCGCCAGCTTCCGCCGGTCGTTTATGGCCACGCGTCATCATCGCTTCCTGGGAGATCCACGGCCAGCATACCATCTGCGTGCGTACAGGGTTGTGCGGCGGGCACAAGAATTGCGGCACCGAATTCGTGGCCGTGCACCGCCGGGATGGTTAGCCGTTCCTGTGTCACGTACACAAAGAATGGCGCGGCAATTTGTGTCGCGTACCGGCTGTTCCAGCAGCACTATGCCGCGGAACAATGATGATGCAGGAATCCGCAACTATCCGGAGACGCCATGAGCATCACGTCGGTCAGAAGCAGGCCCGCTGTCGCATCGCTTGACGAATTCCCCTGGCCCGGCGATTTCGCCCGGATCCCGGATGAAGAATGGACACGCCAGCCCGTCGACCAATTCGGGCTCAGCTACGATGACGTCGGCAGCCACGGGTGGTACAAGAACCTGGAACCGACGATCGCTCAGGTGCTCGCGACGCTGAAGCCCGGCGACTTGCTCGTCGACTATTCCAGCGGCACGGGAATCCTGACGCGGCGCCTGCTCGACTCGATCAGCTATCCGGTCGGCATACTCAACGTGGACGCATCGCCGAAATTCCTGCGCGTCGCGCTGGAGACATTCCGCGACGACGAGCGGGTGGCCTTCCGGCTACTCCAGTGGCTCAAGGCCGAGAAGCGCCTTCAGTCACTCGGTGAGGTCGCCGGCCCTGACCTGCTGGACCGGGGAGCCGACGCCATCACCTCCACCAACGCCATCCACCTGTACTACGACCTGGATGAGACGCTGGCCTCCTGGGCGCGCGTTCTGCGTCCCGGCGGGCTGGCGTTCGTCTGCTCCGGTAACATGCGCAACCCGCAGGGCAGGCCGGACGAATGGATCATCGACGAGACTGTGGCCAGGGTCAATGACATCGCCGCCGACATTGTGCGCGCCGAGCCGGCGTTCGCTGACTATCGCGGCACGCTCGATGACGCGGCCCTGATGGCCAGGCACACCAGGCTCCGGGAGAAGGTATTCGTGCCCGTCCGCCCCCTCGAGCTTTACCTGCAGGCGTTCCGGGACGCCGGATTCACCGTGCTCCACGTCTTCGAGGAAACCATCTTCGCCCGGGTCGACGAGTGGTACCGGCTGCTGAGCACCTATCACGACGGCGTGCTCAGCTGGGTCGGCGGCTCGGAGAAGGTCGAAGGCGCGCCCCCGTCCGCCGAGGCGGTGCGCCAGCGATTGTTCCTGATCAAGTACAGCCTGGAGAAGCTGTTCCCCGGCCAGGACTCGTTCCCGTGTACCTGGACCTACCTCACCTGCCGCCGCTGATTACCGGCGTAGGTCAGGAGCAGCGTGATGCGGGATGTCTACGTGGCCGGCGTCGGCATGACAAGATTCGCCAAGCAGCCGGGCCGCACCCTGAAGGACCTTACCGCCGAGGCCGTCACCGCCGTCTTGAAGGATGCCGGCCGGCCGGCCGAGGACGTGCGGTCCTGTTACTTCGGCAACGCGGTCGCCGGATCGATGACGGGCCAGGAGATGCTGGCCGGGCAGTTCCTCCTCCGGCCGCTCGGTCTGGGCGGGATCCCGGTCTTCAACGTCGAGAACGCCTGTGCCTCGGCCTCCACCGCGTTCCACCTCGCCTGGCAGGCCGTCGCGACCGGCGTGCACGACGCGGTGCTGGCCGTCGGCGCCGAGAAGATGACCCATCCGGACAAGACCCGTTCGTTCGCGGCCATCGGCGGCTCGGTCGATGTCGAGACTGCTCCGGCAGATCTGCCGGCCGGCCGGTCCTTCCTCATGGACATGTACGCCGAGTCCGCGCTGCGGTACATGGAGCGGACCGGGGCGACACGCGCCGACCTCGCTCGGGTGGTGGTCAAGAACCAGCGGCACGGCAAGCTGAATCCGTACGCCCAGTACGGTGGCGAGCTAACGGTCGAGCAGGTCCTGGCGGCGCGCGAGATTGTCTGGCCGTTCACCCTGCAGATGTGCTCGCCGATCTCCGACGGCGCCGCCGCGGCCCTGCTGGTCAGCCCGGACCTGTGCTCGTCCGGGCCCGCAGTCATGGTGCTCGCGTCGGCGGTCAGGTCCGCCCCCGTCGACGGGATGACGAGCGTGACCAGCCTGGCTGCCGCTGCCGCGTACGAGCAGGCCGGGCTGGGACCCGCTGACCTGGACTGCGTCGAGGTGCATGACGCCGCTGCGTCCGCGGAGCTCGTCATCTACGAGCAGCTCGGCCTGGCCGAGCCGGGAGGCGGCGCGGCGCTGATCAGAAGCGGCAACACCGGGCTCGGCGGCTCGCGGCCGGTCAACACCAGCGGCGGCCTGCTCGCTCGCGGGCATCCGATCGGCGCCACCGGCCTGGCTCAGATCGTCGAGGCGGTTGTCCAGCTGCGTGGCACGGCGGGCGGCCGGCAAGTGCCTGGTGCCCGGATCGCGCTGACCCAGAATGCGGGTGGGTGGCACGGCAGCGACAACGTCGCGAGCGTGGTCCATATCTTCGGGCGGCGGGCGGCATGAAAGTCATTGACACCGGCCCGGGTCCGCGGCGCCTCTTTATGGCGCATCACCCGGAACGTAAGAGCGACCGACGACAGCACGAAAGAGGAGTTGCTGCGCCATGACGATCAGCCCCGGCGGGGATGAATTCCTGTTCACCTCCGAATCCGTGACAGAAGGCCATCCCGATAAGATCGCCGATCAGATATCGGACGCCGTCCTGGACAGGGCCCTGGCTGCCGATCCCTACTCCCGGGTGGCCTGCGAGACGATGCTGACCACAGGGCTGGTTCTCGTGGCCGGCGAGATCACCACCTCCACGCACCTGGACATCCCGGATATCGTCCGATCGACCATAAGGGACATCGGCTATACCCCCGCCTGCGGATTCGACGGCGACGCCTGTGCCGTCCTGGTCGCCCTGGACCGGCAGTCACCCGACATCTCCCAGGGCGTCGATATGGCGCACGAGGCCCGGCACTCCCTCAGCGACAGCGAATTCGACCACGTGGGCGCTGGCGATCAGGGAATGATGTTCGGCTACGCGACGAGTGAGACACCCGAACTGATGCCGATGCCGATCGCCCTCGCGCACCGGCTGGCCAGGCAGCTCGCGCACGTGCGCAAATCCGGGGTATTGCCCTTCCTCCGGCCGGACGGGAAGACGCAGGTCACGGTCCGGTACCGCGACGGCGTCCCGGTGGCCGTGGAGAAAGTGCTGATCTCAACGCAGCATGAGGAGGGGGCGGAGGGCCGGCTCCCAGGCGAGCTGTGGGAGAACGTGGTCACCGTGGTCATCCCGCCGTCGCTGTACGACGCTGCGGTGCTGCGTCGGAACTTCTACGTGAACCCGACGGGCCGGTTCGTCGTCGGCGGACCGGTGGGAGACGCTGGCCTCACCGGACGCAAGATCATCGTCGACACGTACGGCGGCTTCGCCAGGCATGGCGGCGGCGCGTTCTCCGGAAAGGATCCGTCCAAGGTCGACCGGTCAGCGGCCTACGCCGCCAGGTACGTCGCGAAGAACGTCGTGGCGGCGGGACTCGCCGACCGCGTGGAGGTGCAAGTGGCCTACGCGATCGGCGTCGCGCGCCCGCTGTCCCTGCTGGTCGAGACGTTCGGGACCGAACGCGTTCCCAAGGCCCGGATACTCGAGCTGATCAATCAGCATTTCGATCTTCGGCCCGCCGCTTTCCGGCAGTACCTGAACCTCCATCGCCCCATCTACAGCCAGACCGCGGCCTACGGGCACTTCGGCCGCCCCGAGCCGGATTTCACCTGGGAGCACACTGACAAGGCTGACCTCCTGCGGGAATCGGCCACCCTGGTCAGCGCGGAACGGTGACCGGATGAGGCAGATCGTCACCGGGTCCATCGCGACCGATCATCTGATGGTCTTCCCCGGACGGTTCACCGAGCAGCTGATCGAGGGGAAGCTCGACAAGGTGTCGCTGTCCTTCCTGGTGGATGAGCTGGAGATCCACCGCGGCGGCATCGCCGCCAACGTTGCGTTCGGCATGGCCCGGCTCGGGCTGCGGCCGATGCTGGTGGGTTCGGTCGGCGCGGATTTCGCTGACTACCGGGAGTGGCTCGAGGCACACGACGTTGATACCCGGCACGTGCGGGTGTCCGAGAGCCTCCACACCGCCCGGTTCCTGTGCACCACCGACGCCGACAACAACCAGATCGCCTCCTTCTACGCCGGGGCCATGAACGAGGCCCGGCACATCGACCTGGACACGATCCTGCGATCAGAACATGACGTGGATATCGTCCTCATCGGCCCGGACGACCCGGCCGCCATGCTGCGGCACGCCCAAGCATGCCGGGACTGCGCAGTGCCCTTCGCCGCCGACCCCTCCCAGCAGATCGCCCGGATGGACGGAACGGATCTCCGGCGGCTCGTCGACCACGCCCGGTACCTGTTCACCAACGAGTACGAACGAGCCCTGCTAACCCGTAAGACCGGTTGGGACGCCGGTCAGCTCCTGCAGCGGGTCGGCGCCTGGGTGACCACGACCGGCCCTGAGGGCGCCATCATCGAGTCGGCCGCTGAACCGCCCGTCTCGGTTCCCGCGGCCGCGCTGAGGCGGATCGCCGATCCCACCGGAGCAGGTGACGCCTTCCGCGCGGGTTTCCTCAGTGGTGTCGGCGGCGGGCTAGGTCACGAGGGGGCCGCGCGGCTTGGCTGCGCGATGGCTGCCCTGGTCATGGAGACGTCCGGGACGCAGGAATACCTGTTCCAGCCGGAGGAGTTCCTCGCCCGCATCAGCGAGTCCTACGGCTCCGGGGCGGCCGCCGAGATGGCGGCGCGAATCGGGCTGACACAACCGGCACGAGCGGAGGAGAAGGTATGAGTCCCGGCGAGGCTCGGACGCCGTGGTCGACGCGGGGCTTGTCGGCAGGAAGACCGGCCGCGGCTTCTACGACTACACCACGCTAGCGCGAGAGGCGTGAGTCCGATCAGCACGCCGGACCTCTACAAGTTGAGGCGCCGTTCGGCTTTCAATGCCATTCACCCTCCCGAGCAGCTTATCCATTCGACCCTGCCCGGCGTCGCCCGCCAGCTGGCTATACCACAAGGCTTTAGCTTGTCCACGACCGGAGTTTTCGCCATCCTGCTTGAGCACCGCCCGCATCCCGGGCCGGCCGCGATCTGGCTTTTCGTAGTCGGCGCCGCCGTGGGCTTCGCGATCGTGGTCCGCGCAAGCCGCGCGCATCGGTCCGGCAGCGCGATCCAGCCGGCGTCCGGTTACCAGCTATTCAACCTCTCCGCGGTCGCGGTCGTCCCGGCGGTCAGCCTGATCGTGTGGTGGATACCTCTCGTGCCGGTTGCGTTCGCGCTCGGCGGCCTGTCAACAAGCTGCGGCTACCTGCTCGCCGTGGCGTCAGTTTTCCACGCCATCCACAGCGCACCGCGGTAACGCGCACTCACAGACAGAACGGCTCGACCCGTGGGGGTGTTCGTGACCCGGCGACTGCCCGGGAGCCATATGCGGCGTAAATGCAGAGAAGGGAGGGGGAATCGTGGTAGGGATAGAGTTTCTGGCTGGCGGGGGCGGCCGGCATGCTTCTTCCTGTCCGTGGCGCCCCGGCTAGACGGTCTGGCCAGACCCGTAGCGAACGAACACAGAAAGGCGTGAAGGCGTGCACTTCAGTCTCAGGAGAGCACTCTGGGTGGCCTGTCCCGTGCTGCTCGGGAGTGCCCTCGTGGTGGGTGCGGCAGCGCTCCCCGCGAGTGCCCAGACATATGCAGCGCTCCCCGCGAGTGCCCAGGCATATCAGGACACCGCGCTGATCGGCAGCTCGGTAAGCGACGCCACGTTCGGCGGCAGCGGTATCGGAGCCGTCGACGGCAACGATGTCATCAAGCTGACCGGGAGCGGCGTGACCTGGTCGCTGCACGGCACGGTGCCGGCCGGCGTGTCCCTGTCCGGGAACACGATCAGCTTTTCGGGCCCCATAGTTCAGGGTCCGAATCCCATCGTGGCGGACGCTACGGACAGGAACGGGGACGCTGAGGCGCTCGAAATCCCCATCTCGCTCTTGCCCCACGACATAACGTTGCAAGGTGCGGCTTACACGCTGGTTTCTTTGTCGGGTCTCACCGATTCGAACGTCTCCGGCGACGTGAAGTTCAGTGCGACCAGCTCGGAGAGCGGCGACACCATCACCTTCGCCGAATCGAACCTGCCGGCCGGGCTGAGCTCCGGGAATCCCGCGCTGTCCTACCTCGGGGGAACCGCCGCGCCCGGCAACTACAGCGGAGCCGTGGTCACCGCCACCGATTCCGATGGCGCCGCGCTTAAGGGCACCTTCACCCTCACCGTCGACGCGAACGCGGTCAGCAGCAGTTACGGCGACGAGGTCAACCGGTTCGGCAACGGGTTCGACGTCTTCCGGCAGCACCAGTACCCAGGCGCGATCATCGCCGGATGGACCGCGACCCAGGGCGACCGGGCGACTCACTTCATGCTCAGCAACGGCACGCACAAGGGTGCGTTCCGGTTCGAGTACGCGCCTCAGGGGTCCGGCAGCGGGCTCTGCGTGTCCGACCCCGGCGGCGGCTGGTCATCTGACCCGCTGCGTGACGGCCTGATCCTCGCGTCGTGCAACACCGGGCCCTGGCAGCAGTTCATCCCGCAGTCCAACGGCACGCTGAAGAACGTCGAAACCGGCCTGTACGTCAACCCGAGCGGCGCCGGCGGGCAGTTGCGCGGCGGCACCTCGCCCACGTCGTGGGGCGGCTCTGCCTACACCTGGAGGGACCACTCCAGCCTGCCCGGGTGACGAGGTAAGCCAGGCCCGCGGAGGGGTCCTCCGCGGGCCTGGCCGAAAGCCGATGTGCGCGAATTCTGGGCCCGGTATTTCAGTACGTGATGCCGGGGAACTGCTCGCGGGCGCGCTCCAGTTGGTCGGCCCGCTCGCGGGGCCAGCCGAAAGCGCGGGCGGCTTGGCCGCTCATGTCGGCGGCCGCGGCACCGCTGGTGAAGTGGACGTACTCCCCCCAGTTCATCCGCCGCGTGTAGGTGCCGCCGGAGTCGCGCGGGAAGTGCCGGGCCAGCTCCAGGAAGAACCTGTTCATGACCTCTGCCCGCCCGCAGTCCCGCCAGAGCGGGTAGAACCAGTCGCGGAACCAGCGGGTCCTCCGACGAGGGAAATCGTCGGTGTTGCCGGTGAACCTGCGGTAGACGCCCTTCGCCTCGCGATCCATGCCCAGCGCCGTGTAGAGGTCATAGATGTAGAACTCGGCCCACTTGCTGTCGCCCCAGATCTCATACGCCGGTGAGCCGTGGACGCCGTTGTTGGCGCTCTCCACGGAATGCCCGATCTCATGAGCGGGCAGCTCGCGAGCGAGGGCGTTGCCCTCCCGCCAGGTGTCCAGCCCGCAGTCGCTGACGTTGTGGTAGTCGTGGACCGGGCTGACGTAGTAGCCCGCGTGGCCGCCGCCGTGCCGCCCGGCGTGGTGGATGGAATAGATGCGCGGGTCGGACCCGAACGCGTCGCCATAGGTTGCCTTGGAGTATTGCCAGGTCACGTTGATGAACCGGGGCAGCCACCGGATCTCAGCCCAGCGCACGTCGGGATCCACGTATATCGCGCAGTGCTCGTCGCTGTGGTAAAGCCGGAGCAACTGGCGGTGGTCGAACCAATGCTCCTGCCAGGTGGCCGGCGGGTCAGCCAGCTGACGCTCCGGCTCTGCCTCCACCAGGTCCTCCCGCCTCTCCGGGCACTGCCCGGCGGTTTTCGTTAAGCCCTCACCAACGCGATCGTATGGCCAGTGAGCTCGCTCGGCCGGAGCCGGCTCGCTGGCCGCCCCACTGACCAGCAGATCCATTGCTGCCGGTCACTCGCGGGTACCGGCGGCCGGTGCTAGCGGCGCACGGGGCGGCCTGTAGCGTGAGCCTGCTGTGTGGCGTTATCCGCGCCGTCGGTTCCACGTGAGGCCCTGTGATGCTGCTTGGTCGTCTGCCCGAACGCGCGGCGCTCAGCCAGCTGCTCGACGGGGCGCGGGCCGGGCGCAGCGGTGTACTGGTCATGCACGGGGAACCGGGGGTCGGCAAGACCGCGCTGCTGGACTGGACGGTCGGGTCGGCGGCGGGGCTGCGGGTGGTGCGGGTGGCCGGGGTCGAGTCGGAGATGGAGCTGGCGTTCGCGGCGCTGCAGCAGTTGTGCGCGCCGATGCTGGACCAGCTGGCGGGCCTGCCCGATCCGCAGCGTGCCGCGCTGGGTGTCGCGTTCGGCCTGACTGCGGGGCCGGTGCCGGACCGGTTCCTGGTCGGGCTGGCGGTGCTGAGCCTGCTGTCGGAGACGGCGGAGCGGCAGCCGCTGTTGTGCGTGGTCGATGATGCGCAGTGGCTGGACCGGGCGTCGGCGCTGGTGCTGGGTTTTGTGGCGCGGCGGCTGCTGGCCGAGCCGGTTGCGCTGCTGTTCGCCGCGCGTGAGCCGGGTGAGGAGTTGCGGGGACTGCCGGAGCTGGCGGTCGGGGGTTTGGGTGAGGGTGACGCGCGGGAGCTGCTCGGCTCGGTGGTCGGGGGCCCGCTGGATGAGCGGGTGCGGGACCGTATCGTGGCCGAGACGCGGGGCAATCCGCTGGCGTTGCTTGAGCTGCCGCGGGGCGTGGCGCCGGCGGAGCTGGCCGGCGGGTTCGGCTTGCCGGGCGTGCCGGGGTTGCCCGGGCTACCGCTGCTGCCGGGGCGGATCGAGGAGAGCTTCCGGCGGCGGCTGGAGGTTCTGCCGTCCGCCACCCAGCTACTGATGCTGGTCGCCGCGGCGGAGTCGGCCGGGGAGCCGACGCTGGTGTGGCGGGCGGCGCAGCGGCTGGGGATCGGGGCCGGGGCCGTGGCCCCGGCCGCGGACGCCGGGTTGCTGACGATCGGGGAGCGGGTGGTGTTCCGGCATCCGCTGGTGCGGTCGGCGGTGTACCGGGCCGCGTCGCCGGCGGAGCGGCGGGCCGTGCACCAGGCGCTGGCCGGCGCGACTGATCCGCAGGCCGACCCCGATCGCCGGGCCTGGCACCGCGCGCAGGCGGCGCCCGGCCCTGATGAGGAGGTCGCATGGGAGCTGGAGCGGTCGGCGGGCCGGGCCCAGGCGCGCGGCGGCCTGGCCGCGGCGGCCGCGTTCCTGGAACGGTCGGCCGCCCTGACCGTCGACCCGGCGCGGCGGGCGGAGCGGGCGCTGGCCGCGGCAGAGGCCAAATACCAGGCCGGCGCGTTCGATGCGGCCCTGGCCCTGCTGGGCACCGCGGAGGCCGGGCCACCGGATCAGCTCCGGCGGGCCCGGGCGGACCGGCTGCGCGGCCAGATCGCGTTCTCCTCCAGCCGCGGCAGCGACGCACCGCCGCTGCTGCTGAAGGCGGCCCGCCAGTTCGAGCCGCTCGACCCGCGGCTGGCCCGCGAGACGTATCTGGACGCGCTGGTTGCCGCGATGTTCGCCGGCCGGCTCGCTCTGGGCGGCGGGATGCGCGAGGTCGCCGAGGCGGCGCGGATGGCGCCGCCGGCGCCGGGGCCGGCGCGCGGGCCCGACCTGCTGCTGGACGGCCTGGCGCTCCTGGTCACCGAAGGCTATCCGGCGGGGGCGCCGGTGCTCCACCAGGCGGTGAGCGCGTTCCGCGGGACCGATATCTCCAGGGAAGAGGAGCTGCGCTGGCTCTGGCTGGCCAGCCACGCCGCGGGGACGGTGTGGGACTACGACAGCTGGGACGTGCTATCCGGCCGCCAGGTCACGCTCGCCCGGGACGCTGGTGCGTTTATCGCGCTTCCCGCCGCCTTTAACAACCGCGCGGGACTGCACCTGATCGCCGGGGAATTCACCGAGTCCGCCTCGATGGTGGCGCAGGCCGAGTCGGCGATCGCGGCGACCGGGAGCAGCATCGCGCCGTACGGCGCCCTGGCCCTGGCCGCCTTCCGAGGGCAGGAAGCCCAAGCCGCTCGGCTGATCCAGATCGCCATCGACGACGTGAGGCGCCGGGGTGAGGGTGAAGGGCTGAGCTTCGTGGACTGGGCGGACGCGGTGCTGTGCAACAGCCTGGGCCGCTATGAGGAGGCGCTCGCCGCGGCGCAGCGGGTCAGCGAGGACTCCCCTGCGGTGCACTTCGCCAGCTGGGCCCTCGTCGAGTACGTCGAAGCGGCGGTGCGCGCCGCGGTACCCGAACGCGCGGCCGGCGCCCTGGAGCGGCTCTCCCGCATCGCCCGTGCCTGCGGGACCGACTGGGCCCTGGGGGCCGAGGCCCGCTCGCGGGCGCTGGTCAGCGACGGCGCGGCCGCCGAGCACCTGTACCGTGAGGCGATCGACCGCTTCGGCCGTACCCGGCTGCGGGTGGACCTGGCCCGCGCCCATCTGGTCTACGGGGAGTGGCTGCGCCGCCAGCGGCGCCGGCGTGACGCCCGCGATCAGCTCGGCCGCGCGCATGAGATCTTCGACTCGATCGGCGCCGCGGCGTTTGCCGGCCGGGCGCGCGTCGAGCTGCGGGCCAGCGGCGGCCAGGCCCGCGAACGTGCCGTTCAGACGCCCGATACCCTGACCGCGCAGGAGGCGCTGATCGCCCGCCTGGCCGGCGAGGGCGCCTCGAACGCGCAGATCGCCGCGCAGCTGTTCATCAGCCGATCCACCGTCGCCTACCACCTGCGGAAGGTGTTCTCCAAGCTCAGCGTCAGCTCCCGCAGCCAGATCGCTCCCGCGCTTCCCGCCCGGCCGGGCGCAGCACTGCCGGTCACGCCGCAGGGCTGATCTCGGCCGGATCCGCGCACTAAGACGCTACCAACCGTCGGTCGCGGCTATCCACCCTGGAGGATGCGCACCGGTGCGCACCGAACCTAGCGCGGGCTCGGCACGCGAGGGCTGGCAGACTGTAGAGCCCGCGGCAAGCGCGACACCCGGGGTCGAGATCGGAGCGAATGTTGAAGGCGGTCAGGTTCAGCCAGTTCGGCGGCCCGGAGGTGCTCGAGATCGTGGATCTCCCCGACCCGCATCCGGGTCCTGGCCAGGTCCGGATTGCGGTGCGTGCGGCCGGCGTCAACCCGAGCGACTGGAAGAAGCGCAAGGGCTTGATGGATCCGGAGCTCCCGCAGACCATGGGCCACGAGGCGGCGGGCGTCGTCGACGAGCTCGGCGAGGGCGTTGCGGACGTGGCCGTCGGCGATCGCGTGTTCGGCTTGTCCGCCGAGGGGGCTGCGCAGGCCGAGCTGGCGGTGCTGTCCTACTATGCGCCGATCCCGCCGTCGCTCGGCTTTCCCGGCGCTGCCGCGCTGCCGGCCGCCATCGAGACGGCCATGCGCGCGCTCGACCAGCTCGGCGTCGGGAGCGGCAGCACGCTGCTCATCAACGGCGCCTCCGGAAGCGTCGGCAGCGCCGCGGTTCAGCTCGCCGTGGTTCGCGGTGCGCGCGTGATCGGGACCGCCAGTCATGCCAATCACGACTACCTGCGCTCACTGGGGGCCGAGCCCGTCGCCTACGGCGAGGGCCTCGTCGAGCGGGTTCGCGCGCTCGCGCCCGGCGGCGTCGACGCGGCGCTCGACGTCGCCGGGAGCGGCGTCCTGCCCGAGCTCATCGAGCTCGCGGGCGGCCCGGAGCACGTCGTGACGATCGCCGACTTCGGTGGCGCGCGGGAGTACGGGGTGAGGTTCAGCAGCGGGGATTCCGGCCGCGCGGTCCACGCGCTCGTCGAGATCGGCGAGCTGATCGAGTCCGGGCGCTTCTCGCTCCCCGTCGCGCAGACCTTCCCGCTCGCCGAGATCGCGGAGGCGCACCGCGTCAGCGAGGACGGTCACGTGCGCGGGAAGCTCGTGCTGCTGGTCGGCTGATGCGAAGGCGTCAATTGATGTCGAACTCGTTGCCCTCCGGGTCCTTCATCCCCACCGCGTAGTGATCGAGGCCGTCGGCGCTCAGGGCTCCGGTGAGCGTGGCGCCGAGATCCGTCAGCCGCCTGGCCTCGGCGTCGACTCGCTGTATGCGGGCGGCGAGCGGGACCGAACGGTCGGTCGTGCCGGCGCCGCCGCTGGCGTGGATGTCGAGGTGGAGGCGGTTCTTGACCACCTTGGCGTCCGGCATCACATGGAACCAGATGCGGGGGCCGTCACCGCGGGGATCGATGATGCTGTCCGCGCCGATTCCCAGCTCACTGTCGGGAAGCCCGATGTCGCGCCGCCAGTCGTCCCAGGTGGCGAACCCTTCCGGCGGCGGCTCAAGCACGTATCCCAGGGCCGCCGCCCAGAAGCGGGCCAGCAGCTCGGGGTCCTGGCAGTCGATGACGAGCTGGAATCGGGCAGGCATCGCGTTCCCATCGGCTCAGCAGTGGCCCGGGCGCTGGCAAGTATGCCACTAGGAGAGACCTCCTACTTGCGGCGCTGATGCCAGTTCACGGCCTGCCCTCAACCGTGACGGAACCTTCTGGTGCTGATGCGCGGGATCTGTGGTCAAGCCGCGGCGCGTGCGGTCAGGGGGCGGCGGCGCAGGCTCGGGAACTCCAGGGCTGGGGGCTGGTAGGCCTGGTCGAGGGTGCCGACGTCGGTACCGGGCGGGACGATCTCGTCGATGCGGTCGAGGATGTCGTCGGTGAGGGTGACGTCCAGGCCGGTGAGCAGGCCGTCGAGGTGGTCCATGGTGCGGACGCCGATCAGTGCGCTGGTGACGCCGGGGTGGGCGATGGTGAACGCCATCGCGAGGTGGGTCATCGGCAGCCCGGCCTCCTCGGCGAGCGGGACGAGCTGTTCGACGACGTCGAGGCGGCGCTCGTCGGTGAGGTGGTGGACCATACCGGCGCGGCGCAGGTCGTTGTGCTGGTTCTTGCGCACGCGCCCGGTGAGCAGACCCTGGCCGAGCGGACCCCAGACCACGGAGCCCATGCCGAAGCGCTGGATGGCGGGCAGGATCTCGCGTTCGATGCCGCGGTTGAGGATGGAGTAGGCCGGCTGCTCAGTGTGGAATCGGGCGAGGCCTCGCCGCTCGGCGACCCACTGGGCCTCGACGATGCCGGAGGCGGGGGTTTGGGACGCGCCGATCGCGCGGACCTTGCCGCTGCGGATCAGGTCGGTCAGCGCGGACAGGGTTTCCTCGATATCGGTACTGGGATCGGGGCGGTGGAGCTGATAGAGATCGAGGTGGTCGGTCCGCAGGCGGCGCAGCGAGTTTTCCGCGGCGGTGACGATCCAGCGCCGTGAGGCGCCCTGGTGGTTGGGGTCCTGCCCGGTCGGGCGGCTGAACTTGGTGGCGAGCACGACGTCGTCGCGGCGTCCTTCCAGGGCCTTGCCGACGATCTCCTCGGAGTCGCCGTAGGCGTCGGCGGTGTCGATGAAGTTGATGCCGGCGTCCAGCGCCTTATGGATGATGCGGGCCGAATCCTCGGGGGCATTGCCCATGACGGTGGCGAGCATCAGGGTGCCCAGGGCGTAGGAGCTGACCTGGATGCCGGTCCGGCCGAGGGTGCGGTACTGCACTGGTTCTCTCCCTGTGGTGGTCGGCACCGGCTGGATGCCGTACGCTGCGGTAAGCGGAACGCCTTTCCGGAACTATACGGAAAGCTATTCCGGTTATGCAAGCAGAGGTGCTGTGGTGTCTCAGAACAAGACACACGCCGGAGTCTCGTCGCCCGGCTCCGCAAAGCCGGGCAACGGCGAACCGGCACCGCGGCGGCGCGCCGACGCGCGACGCAACGTCGACGCGTTGATCGAGGCCGCGAAGACGGTCTTCGCCACCTCCGGTGTGGACGCACCGGCGAAGGAAATCACCGACCTGGCCGGCGTAGGAGTCGGCACGCTCTACCGGCACTTCCCGCAGCGCTCTGACCTGGTCAAAGCCGTGGTGGAGAGCGGCATCGACGCCGTCGCAGACGCGGGCCCGGCACTGAGTGCCCGGCACGAGCCGGCGGAAGCGCTCGTCAAGTGGATCCACCGGTTCACCGAACTGCTCGCGACCAAACGCGGACTCGCCTCGGCGCTGCACTCGGGCGATCCGGCATTCTCGGGGCTGCCCGGCTACTTCCTGCAGCGGCTCGGCCCCACCCTCGCGGCGCTGCTCGACGCCGCGGTGGCCGACGGCACGGTGCGCGATGACATCAGCGCCGAGGATCTCCTGCACGCCATCACTCAGCTATCCCAGCCCGTCCCCGGGCGAGGGCCCGGACACAACCAGCGCATCGTCGCCGTCCTCCTCGACGGCCTACGCTGCGGAGCCACGAGGCGGCCGCCCCCCCCACGCTGACGCCGGCAACGCAGCGGATCACGCCAATGGGGTGACGCAACCTCACCCTGCCGCGGCCGAGACTGACCGTAAGAACGAACGCGAGCCTGCCGGGCCGAGGCAGCCGGACGCCCGCCCCGCCGGGCAGGCTCGTCCGCCATGTCACGGGCGGCCATCATCGTCGGCCCCGCCGCGCCGGGGCCCGCGGTCGGCCCCCGAACGGCGGGCCGTAACTCAGGAGTACGCGATGAGACTCAGCTACCGACAGCAGCGCCAGTTTCGCCTGATCGAAGCGGCCCTGCGCCGGTCAGACCCCCACCTGGGCGCGATGTTCGGCATCTTCGGCAGGCTATACCCCGGCCAGGACCTGCCCGGGGCAGAGCAGCTGCCCAATCAGCCCGCGGGCCGGGGCCACCTGCGGCGAGCCGCCGCCTGGCTCGTCGCGCCGGTCATCACCGCGGCCGTCGCGATCAGCGTCCTGCTCGGCAAGGCCGTCACCCTGGCCGCCGCCAGGCGCCGGGCCCCCTCCTCGGCACCGGCGGCTCCGCGCGAACCCATCCGCCCCCGTTCCGACGGCTCGGCCGCTCACTGATCTGCACGACCGCCAAGGAGCCAAGGCGACTACTTGCGCACCGGCCGCAGACCAGTCTCAAGTCGTAAAGCAGGCGCCTGCAGCTGAGCCAGCGCGTTAGCGAGTACCGGTGATGTAGTCGGTCAATGCGGTTCGCTCGGTTTCGAGTTCGCCGAGCCGTATCTTCACCACGTCGCCGATGCTCACGATCCCTTGCAGTCTGCCATCAGCCACGACTGGTGCGTGCCGCACCCGGCGCTCGGTCATCATGCGCATGACCTCCTCAATCGGGGTCTGCGGCGTGACCGTGTGCACCTCGGCTGTGTAGATGGCCGTGACCGGCTCAGACATCACCGCAGCGCCCCGCCGGGCCAGCGCCTGGACGATGTCCCGCTCGCTGGCGATTCCGCCGACCGTGGTGCCGTCGTCCGAGACGACGACAGCGCCGATCCGGTGCTCGGCCAGGACCGACAGAAGGTGTCGCACCGTGGTGTCCGGGGTGACGGTGATGACCTGGGTGCCCTTGACGCGAAGTACATCGCCGATACGCATCGGCCCTCCCAGACACTGGTACGCGGCTGATCGTGTGCCCGTACCGATACCCCAGGCTGGATACTTCAATCCACGGTTGCCGACGCAGCACGGGTTACCTCGGCTCGATCCTGCCGGGGGTGAAAGTCACCCCGTCGCCGTGCTGGGAGACCTGAGGGCGCATCCCCGTCGTCCCCTGGATGAGCGACTCAGCCAGCGACTCCGCCAGCCGCATCTGCTCCGGCGACAGTAGACCCCGGTCCAGGGTCACCGTGATCGCTGCCGGGGCCTCCTGTATCTTCCACGAGGGCGTGGAAGAGGGCTACGTGTTTCTTGCGGCTGTCTCTGGCACGTTGGGATTCTCCAGAGATGGCCGAGTCAGCGGCGCCGTCATCTGTGCCCGACGATGCGGGCGACCATGTCTGCGATGGTGTCGCGGATGGTGCCGGGGGACAGGTCGGTGGCCGGGTTGGCCGTCGCGCCGAAAGGAAACGCCGGCGACCATGCGGTGGCTAGCGCCATGACGGCCATGAGGATCAGCGCGGGCGGCGCGTCGGTCTGGATCGTGCCCGATTCCTGCTCCGCCCGGATGAGCGGCAGCGCGCGGTGGTGCTCACGTTCGCGTGCTGGCGGCAGGGCGGCGGTGCGTTCGAGCGTCGCCCAGGCCAGCAGGCGGTAGGTGTCTGGGTTGGCCTGTGCGTAGTCGAACACGCGGCGGGCCAGGCCCGGCAGGTCTCCGGGCGTGAAGGGCAGGCCGGCGTAGAGGTCGGTGAAGTGCTGGTCCAGCACGGTGGCGAACAGGCTTTCCTTGCTCTGGAAGTAGACGTAGATCAGGTTTTTGTTGCACGCGGCATTCTTGGCGATGCGGTCCACGCGCGCGCCGGCCATGCCGTGCTCGGCGAACTCTCGGAATGCCGCGTCGAGGATGCGCATCTTGGTCTGCTCTGCGCTCATGTGCGCAGCCTACGGTTTGACTAACCGGTTATCCAACTCTTAGGCTAAGTAACTAGTTAGTCAGCACGACGAGGACTGAGCGGGCGTCGTGATCACCGCACCGTCCGCGGATTCCCGACCAGACAGAGAAGGGCTCATGACCACGACATTGATCACCGGAGCGAATAAGGGCCTGGGTTACGAGACCGCCCGCCAGCTGATCGCCGCGGGTCACACCGTCTACGCCGGGGCCCGGGATCCTGAGCTCGGCCGCCCGGCCGCCGAGCAACTGGGCGCACGGTTCGTCCAGCTGGACGTGACCGACGACGCCTCCGTCGCGGCGGCGGCCAAGGCGATTGAGGCCGACGGCGGACTGGACGTCCTGGTCAACAACGCCGGCATCGAAGGCCGCACACCGGACAACGTCGTCATCGGCGCCGCGGCCGAGACCGCCGGGCACATGGCCGCGCTGTTCGACACCAACGTGTTCGGCCTGGTCCGGATGCTGCATGCGTTCCTGCCGCTGCTGCAGCACTCGGCCGCCCCGGTCGTGGTCAATCTCAGCAGCGGCCTGTCCAAGACCGCCGACCTGGCCGACCCCGGCAGTGCGGTGCACTTTTACCCCGGGGTCGCCTACCCGGCCTCCAAGACCGCGGTCAACATGGTGACGGTGCAGTACGCCAAGGCGTTCCCCGGCATCAAGATCAACGCCGTCGACCCCGGCTACACCGCCACTGACCTCAACGGCGGGACCGGCACCCAGACCGCCGCGGAGGGCGCCGCGATCATCGCCCGGATGGCCCGGATCGGCCGGGACGGCCCCACCGGCGGGTACTTCGCCGCCAGCGGTCCCGTGGCCTGGTAGCCCCGCAGACGCCAGCCGGCGGCCAGCAGTGATCCAGCGGCTGCTGATCGGCCGCACGGTCACGGGGCTGGACGTTCGCTGACCTGACCCGCGGTTTCGCCGGTGGGGCGGGCCGTCGGGCGCGGGCGGAGTGCGCCGGCTGCGGCGAAGGCGGCCAAGAACATGACGACCACCAGCCACAGGGCGCTGAGCAGACCAGCCGATTCGGCGAGGGCGCCGATGACCGGCGGCCCGGCGAGGTTCGCGAAGTAGCCGATCGAAGCGACGACGCTGATCCGGGCGGCCGGGTCGGGCCCGCTTTCGGCGGCCGCCGACATGCCCAGCGGGAAGCCCATGGAGACGCCGACCGCCCACAGCAGCACGCCGAGCAGGACGATCCAGCGGTTCCCGGCCTCGATGAACAGCACCATGCCGATGACGCCCAGCGCGGTGGTGATGCGGACGGTGCGGGTGCGTCCGAGGCGGTCAACCACTGGTCCGGCGAAGATCCGGGTGAGCGCCTCGCCAACGGCGAACGCGGTGAAGAACAGCGCCGCGACCGCAGCGCTCTGCCCGTGATCGGTGCGCACCGCTAGTGTGAGCCAGCTGTTGGCGGACCCTTCGCCGAGCTCGACGCCGAGCATGACCAGGCCGATGAGCAGCAGCCGCCAGTCCAGCCAGCCGTGCAGCCAGTGGCGCAGCCGGGCCGCGCGGTCGCGGGCGGGGGCGTCGGCGGGTGCGTGGTTGCCGGGCGGTATGCCCGCCGTGGTCCACCAGGCGGCCGCCACGATGACCACCGCCTCGCCGATGAACTGCTCCGCCGGGCTGATGCGCAGGGCCGCGCAGGCTGCGCCGATCCCCGAGCCGACTGCGGCCCCGACCGACCAGGCGGCGTGCATCTTCGGCATCAAGGTGCGCCCGGCGACCCGTTCGACGGCGGCGCCCTCCACGTTGATCAGCACATCGAGAGCGCCGATACCCACCCCCGCGGTCACGAAGCCGAAGGCGACGAGCGGCACCGAGCCGGCGATGAGCGCGACGCCCAGCAGCGTCATCGCGGCGGCGATGAGCAGCAGCGCGGCCAGGATGGCCCGGCGCCCGCCGAGCCGGTGCAGCAGCGGGGTGGAGCCGAGTAGCCCCAGGATGGACCCCACGGTCACGCCCGCCAGGAGCAGCCCGATGGTGCCGGTGCCGGTGCCGAGGTCGGCTTTGATGCCGGGCAGCCGGGGACCCCAGGCCGAGATGGTGATTCCGCCGAGGCCGAACGCGACGGTGACCGCCCGCCGCCAGCGGGCCGAGGATTCCGGCACGATAGCCTCCACGCAAAGAAACCTTCCAGTGGAAAGTATCACCCTCGGGGGACCGGCGGATACCTGGCCGAGGAAGGCTAGGCCGTCGTCCCCGGCTCGGCGCCGAGCGGGAACAGCCGCTCGAGGATGGACAGCGAGCGGCCGACGTCGACCGTGCCCGGGTCGAGGAGCCACTGGACCTGCAGGCCGTCAGACGCGCCGATGATCAGCGCGGCGGCATCGGCCGGGTCGATGTCCGCCGCGATGCGGCCGGCTTGCTGCCCAGCCTCGATCCTGGCGGCCAGCAGCTCGCGCAGCGAGCCGAACCGGCCGCGAATGAACTCCCGGGTGACGGCGTGCTGTTCCTGCAGGGCATCGGTGGTGAGGGCCGCGTAGAGCTCGACCAGGCCGGGGATCGACCGGTTCCGCTTGGCGGCCTCGATTATCTGGCCGACGGCGGACTCGCTCACCGCGTGCGCCTCGCAGGCTGCCCGGGCCTCGTGTGCCCGGTAGGCCTCAACCAGGAGTTCGTCGCGCGACGCGAAGTAGTGGCGCAGCGCGGTGTGGGACACCCCGATCGCCTCGCCGATCGTCCGCAGCGACGCCCGGTCCACCCCACGCTGCGCGAACAGCGCGATCGCGCTGTCCAGGATCTGCTGCCGGCGTCGCACGCCTTTCGGGTACGAGCGGTGCCCTGGCCGGCCTGCGTTGGTGTCGGTCACCCCGCCATCGTAGAAGCCGTCCCGGCCGTGCCGCCGCGGCACAGAAGCCGATCTGGCCTTCGAAGGGCCATCGTCTCCAGCCATGCCGACACTCTTCGCCTTAAACGGTGGCCATCAGGTCCCGGCAGCGATGCCGGGCCACGGTACCGCGACGACGTGTTCGGCCATCAGTTTGCCGTCCTCGCCCCTGCCTGTCATTGCGCAGCGGCGGGCCCTCTGGCTAACCGCCAGCCGGCTTATCGCCAGCCGAGCGCAGGCGCCACGTAGGTGAGGATGCTGTCGATGACGTGGGCGTTGTAGTCGACGCCGAGCTGGTTGGGCACGGTGAGCAGCAGCGTGTCGGCGGCTGCGATCGCCTCGTCGTCCTTGAGCTGCTGGATCAGCACATCCGGCTCGGCAGCGTACGTGCGGCCGAAGATCGCCTGGGTCTGCGCATCGATGAACCCGATCTCGTCGGTGTCCTGGTTCGGGCGGCCGAAGTACGCCCGGTCGCGGTCGTCGACGAGGGCGAAGATGCTCCGGCTTACCGACACTCGCGGCTCCCGCGCGTGGCCAGCCTTTTGCCATGCGTCCCGGAATGCCTGGATCTGCTCAGCCTGCTGCAGGTGAAAGGGTTTGTCCGACTCGTTATTGATCAGCGTCGAACTCTGCAGGTTCATGCCCAGCTCGGCTGCCCACGTGGCGGTCTGCTGTGACGCGGCGCCCCACCAGATGCGGTCACGCAGTCCTTCTGAGTGCGGCTCGACGCGCAGCAGGCCGGGCGGGTTCGGAAACATCGGGCGGGGATTGGGCTGGGCGAAGCCCTCGCCGCCCAGCACCTCGAGCAGCACCTGGGCGTGCCCGCGGGCCATGTCCGCGTCCGTCTGACCCTCCTGCGGCTGGTAGCCGAAGTATCGCCAGCCCTCGATCACCTGCTCCGGCGAGCCGCGGCTGATCCCCAGCTGGAGGCGGCCGCCGGATATGAGGTCGGCCGCGCCCGCGTCCTCTGCCATGTAGAGCGGGTTCTCGTAGCGCATGTCGATGACGGCCGTGCCGATCTCGATCCGGCTGGTACGCGCGCCAACCGCCGCCAGCAGCGGGAACGGAGATCCCAGCTGCCTCGCGAAATGGTGCACGCGGAAGTACGCGCCGTCGGCGCCGAGCTCTTCGGCGGCAACGGCCAGGTCGATCGACTGCAGCAACGCGTCCGATGCCGACCGCGTTTGCGAGCCGGGTGACGACGACCAGTGCCCGAACGACAGAAAGCCAATCTTCTTCACCAGCGCGTCAACGCGAGCCGCCCGGACGGCATTCCTCCCCGGTGAAGCTCCGGCGACGCGCCGCTTTCTGACTGCCCGACTGGGCGGCCGGACCTGTCCGTGCCAAGGTGTCCGCGCGCGCGAAGACGGCATCAGCGGCCAGGACGGCTGCCGTTAACAGATCGCCGTAAGCACGCGTTGACCTGCAATAGCAACCAAGTGGAGGACTTCGGCGTCCCGGGGGATATGAGCAGACGCTTCTCGGTTACCGCTGCGGCCCTCGTCGCGCTCGTCGCGCTTGTCGGCTGCGGGTCGTCCAAGCCCGGCTCTGTGCAGCCCTCGACCGCCCCGTCGGCCCCGGTCACCGCGAGCGCCTCCGCCACCGCCGCCACCAGCCTGCCGGCCTCGGCGCCCCCGAGCACGCAGGCCGCCGACCCGATCGACGTACAGGACGTGAGCTTCGTCTCCGCCGATCAAGGCTGGGCGCTCGGAAGCGGCGAGCTGGTCACCACGACCGACGGCGGCGCCCGTTGGACCCGGCTGCCTGTCCCGCCCGCCGGCGCGGCGCACATCCGGTTCGCCTCCCCGGAGGTCGGATACGCCTGGAGCACCGCTGGTTCGCTCTGGATCACCACCGACGGCGCCGCCTCCTGGCGACCGGGTGGGTTGACCCAGGTGCTCTCGCTCGAAACCGCCGCCGGCTGGGTGTGGTCAATCGCCGGCGAGCAGCCCTACCCGAACATCTGGCGGGCCCCGGTTGGCAGCACCGCCTGGACGAACCTGGGCCTCACACCGGACCGCTCCGCGACCCTCACCGTTCACAGCGACGTCGCCTACGTCGTCGGCCAGCAGGGCGCTGGGCCGATCGCCCCGTCCCTGGATGTGTTCGCCGGCACCCAACCGGTGCGCCACGAATCACTGCCGTGCGTGCATGGTCAGACTTACGTGCCGTTCGCCCCGCTCGGGGTGTCCACCGACGGTCTCGTCTACCTGGTCTGCGACGTCATGAACAACCAGCCCAGCCCCGCGACGCAGACCCAGCTGGCCTACGAGTCCGTCAACGAGGGCAGCAGCTGGAGTGCCGGCAACCCGCCGCCGCCACAGCCACCGCAGGGCGTGACTGCAGTCGTCGGCGAACGGTTCGCCTGGAACTTCGGGCCGGACCTGTACAAGCTCACCGGGCATGGCTGGCAAGTCTCGCTGATCAACCACGGGCACGGTTTCTCCCTGGTCGGGTTCGAAACGAACACACAAGGCGTGGCCCTCGGCACCAACGGCTATCTGTGGATAACCCGCAACGGAGGCACCAGCTGGAGCCGGGTCACCGTCTAACCGACGCACGCTGTGGTCCCTTGCCGATGCTCGCGACCTCGGGCGCGTTCCCGACCGCTGTTCTGGTGGTCCGGATTTCCGGAAGGTCGCAGTAGGAGGCATAGATGACCGAACGGATCATGCCGGAAGGCTTGAGCGACGAACGGAGCCTGCTCGATGGCGAGGTACTCCGCCAGCGCCGTCACCATAGCCCGTAGCCGCGCCGCGGGTAAATTTTCGGCGGTCTCAGCGTCTGCCCTCTGGGTCAATTTCGACGGTCATCAGACCGTCCCCGTGACGATGGATCACCTTCCAGGCGCCGTCCTCTCGCCGGTAGACGGACGTCGCTCTCAGCCCCATTTCCTCCGTCTCACCATGGATATGCCGAGTGAGCCGCTCAAGCTCGACGGTGAAGCCGAACGTATCGTCGAAACTGGTGACGAGGTTCTCCGCGCTCCAGGTTTCGTAGTTGAGCGTCTTGGCGGCTGCGGTCAAGAGCTTGCTCACCTCGTCAAAACCGACCTGGTGACCGCCAACGCCTCCCATGAGCGAAACGTCGTCGGCATGCGACCACAGCTCAAGAAACGGCCGCGGGTTACCGCCGGTGTGCTGCCTGAGGGCGTCATGACACCGCTCGAGGAACTCGAGGAACGCGGCAGCGTCTGCATCGGGTCTACCTGTCACAGGCTCCATAACTTCTCCTTCTCTGGCAGAAAATTCTGCCGGTTTGAGGTCCATTGTGGTCGTACCTCTCGATGCCGGTCGCTGGACATCTGCCACCAGGAAGGATGCGGGCGGGTACCTGTTGCGTGAACGGTGGCTTGCCCGACGTCACCTCGTTTCGCCAGGTGTTTTCTTGCTTCTTTCCCGACTGCGGAAGTCTAGGGTTGGCGCGGAATGCTAGACAGCAGGTTCCTGTCCCACACCATGACGGTGAAGGGGCCGACGTTGTACTCGTGCGCCGGACGGCCGAAGTACTTCGCTATGACGGTGCGCGGTTCCCAGTACAAGTAGGTGCGCGTACTGTTCAGCACGACGAAGTTGGCCTGGTGAGCGGCCGAGTCATACCACGACGGCTTGGCCAGCCACAGGTACGGGGCCATGGTGTTCTTCACCACCGCCCTGACCTTGACCTGGCCGCCGGTGTCGACCGTGACGATACTGCTCTGCCAGTAGCCGCCCAGGCCGTACCGCAGGTGGTGGGCTTCCAGCCAGGACGCGACCTGCGAGCCGTCCGGCGGCGCGGCGGGCCGGACCACCTCATGCCCGAGACCCGCCAGGTAGCCGAGCAGAACAGCCAGGCCAGCGCCGTACGCGACGACGCGCGTCCGGCGGGCCAGCACGCTCTGCGCACGCGTTCGGGAGGCCTGCGAGCCGGCCAGCATCCGCGCGGCCAGCGCCGCCCCGAACGGCGCGACCACGGCGATCTCATGCGGGCCCTGGGAGCCCGCGCCGGTCGTCACGAACAGCACGATGTTGAGCACGATGGCCACGGCCAGGACCTGGTCCACTAGGGCGGCGCCGGCGAAGAACCGCCAGGCCACCAACAGCAGCGCCAGCCCGACCAGAGCCAGGCTCACCATGTGGAGCAGCGCGGTGTAATAGGGTCCCCCGGCCAGCCCGCGGTAATCGGCTCCGTAGATCCGCGGCACGGCCCACAGGACGTGCAGGGTCGCCCAGCTGTAGTGCGACGCGAAGCTGAATCGGATCGGGTTCAGGATGTAGCCGCCGAGGGCCCGGAGTACCCGCTCGGTCACCCAGGCGAGCCCGGCCGCTGCGGCCGCGGCCCCGATCAGGTACAGCTCGTACCTGCGCGCGGCGACGCCGCGGGACAGACTGCGGTCCCGGACCGCGGCCTCGAGCACCCGCAGGGCGCAGACGACGGCCAGCGGCACGATGGCCACGATGAGCACGAGGTCGTCGGCGACGAGCACCCAGGCCAGCCCGAGCCCGGCCAGGACCGGCACCCACCAGCGCTGCGGGGCGCGATCCAGCAGCAGCCAGATCAGCAGGACCGGGACCGCGGTCCCGATGTGACCGACGGCCAGGAGAAGGGCGGGGACACCGGTGCCGAGCTGCGGCGCGAGCAGGATCCCGGCTGTGATCAGCAACCTGACCAGCGCCGCCCGGCTGGTAAACCCGCCCCGGGCCAGCAGCACGGCTAGCACGACCACCAGCGTGTAGGTCATCGCCGCCGCGATGTGAGCGGTGTTCGCGTGCACGCCGAAGAAGATCTCCAGCAGGGCATACTGCGGCACCTCGGTGGTGTAGAACGACACGTCGGTCAGGTACCAGCCGTGCAGCAGCAGGTTGCCGTGCAGCATGTCCGACGCCGTGAGCAGGATGTTGGCCTGGTCGGAGTTCTCCGGAGAAGTGCGGGACAGCCTGAGGTACACCACGAACAGGGCCGCAGCGAACACCGCGAACCCGGCCGCCGCGAGCCAGCGGCGGCGCCTGACGTACCACGGAGATGGCATGCTGCCGGGACCGGCCGCCTCATCAGGCGGGGGTTCCGTCTGGCTTCCCGCGCCGACCAACCCCATGGAACGGGGAGTTTAGCGGCTCACCAGTTAGCCGCGACGTCGCCACCTGCGCGCCGAGGTCGGCCGCAGGCCCTACGACAAGGCCCTGTCGGACCTGATCGGCGAGCTGTCCACCCGCGGCGACACCTTCCGGCAGCGCCGGGCCCAGCACGAAGTCCGGCGGCAAGGGCGCAATGCGAGTCCTGGGGAGGTACGGGTCACCCCCCGCAGGGTGAGGCGGCAGAAACGCCGGCGACGAAGGATGGTACTCGTCATAAGCCCGAAGGCCAGCAGGTAAGCCGGCAAGCTGCCTTACTAGAGGCACTCGAAGGCGTCTGACCGAAACGCGGGCGCAACATGGAAACGCGGCCAGACCCGGACACGGCGCCGGCCCAGCCCCGCCCGTTGTCCGGGCGGGTCAGGCGGCGAGTTCCAGGTGTGGCCTCATGGCCCGGGAGCCTGGCCATCGAAAGAGCCGCTAGCCTTGAGGTGCGCTGGATCTTGCCAGGCCAGCTAGAGGCCTCGATGGCCGAATGGTTTGATCGCTTCCCAGCCGTGGCGGAATTCCAAGACGACGTCTACCTCCTCGAACCGCGCTTGCCCGGCATTTCGGTGAAGATCCGCAGCGGCAGGGCATTCGAAGTGAAAACTTATCGCGGCAGCCTAGGAATCCTCGATACGGCCGGAGGCGCCCGCGGTCACATGGAGTCCTGGCAGAAGTGGTCCTTTCCCGTTGCGCCACTCAGCACTGTCAGCGAAGGTCCGGCGGGCTGGACGCTGGTGCGCAAGAAGCGGCGGATCAGCCAGTTCCTGGTGGCCGACGAGCGGATCCGGGCGGTCCTGGCCAAGCGAGGTGAGGAGCCGAAGTGTGCCGTGGAACTCACCGAAGTCCGCTTGCGTGATGAATCCTGGTGGACCCTGGGCTTCGAAGCGACCGGGCCCACCAGCTTGCTGCAGAGTCACCTTGAGGCCACCGCCGCGCTGGTATTCGTCCGTGACCTGCCGGAAGGCATTGAATTCGGTACAGAGAGCTCCATGTCCTATGTGGAGTGGCTCCGCCTCGGCCTACCGGGACCGTAGCCGGTCCGCGGCGCGGACCGGTCCTGTTGTGAGCCATGACGGATAAGGTCCAGGTCTCCGCTGAGTGTCTCAGGACTGCCGGTGAGCTTTACCGAAACGGCTTCAGGCGGCTTCGATGTTCCGGCGGCTGCCGTAAGCGCATAGTCCGTACAACGCGACCACGTCCATGGCGATGATGGTCAAGGACCAGAACGGGTCGGCGGGGAGGAACAACATCTGGTTGATGGCGTTGAGCCCAGCTACCGCCACGGCCGCCACAGGGCGGCGATAGCGGAGGTGGCCAGCATCACGGTGTCGCCTGCGAGGTCACGGGGGCCGGGTCCGGACTTGATGTTGCCGCAGCCTCAACTCGCTGGCGCGGGATGAGGATGCCAGGACGAGACCGATAAGCGCGATCACGAACATCACCGTGAGGGCGACGGCGAATGGTTTACCTGACGGAAGTTTGACGGCGACCAGGACCGAGCCCACCAGGGCGGTGCCGAGTGAGGATCCCAGGTTGGAGATGCTGCGGGATAGCCCGGAGATCTCGCCCTGGTCGGCGTCCGGGAAGCTGGACTGGACCACGTTGACCGAGGAGGTCAGCATGACCCCGACCCCGGCGCCGAACAGCAACAGCCCCGGTATCCACCGCCAGATACCCGCGTGCGCCCGGACCAGGACCAGCAGCAAGATCATGCCAACCGCGGTAATCAGGAACCCGGCGATGATCAGCCACCGTTGCGGGTGCCTCCGGGCAAACCGGCCGGCGCCGGCCGAGGCGGCCAGGATCCCGACGGTGGCCGGGGTGAGCATCAGCCCGGTCTGGATCGGGCTGTAGTGGTTGACTTCCTGCAGGTAGACCGAGACCGTGAAGAAGGATCCTGGCCGTGATCAGGAGCTGCTGGCGCCGAGTGCCTCGGTGAGCTGCTGGATGACCTCGGCCTCAGCGGGACTCACGGCCTGCCCGTGTTCTCGATGTGCGGCCGCGACCTTGCCGGCCAGGCTGAGGACGAAGCGCCGGTAGTCGTCGAGTTCCTCGGTAGTTGCTTTGCTCTTGAGCACAGCCACCGCGTCGCGGAGGTGTCCGAGCCCGGTTGCCGTGAGTACCTCGGCGGAGTGGTATCTGGTGTGGTCTACCTCCGGCTTTGTCGCCACGATTTCGTCGAGGAGTTCGCTCTCGCCGTGCTCGCCGCGCGCTTCTGCGTAAGCCTTGGCCATCGCGATCGTCTCGCGGAACGTTCCTCCGCGTGCTGCGGTGGCAACGATCATCCCAGCGGTCGGCGGGCCTTCCAGAACCACTTTCCATTCCTCAGGTGAGAAGGCATCTTTCGTCGTCATGCCACGCTCCTTCGCTCATCTGCCTGTGTTCTATGCCTTTTGCCCGAGCCGGTTCCCGATAATGGCCGAACGATCTGGTGAGCTCGTCACCCAACCGAGGGTGATTCCCGGCGGCGGCCATGCTCAAAGCAAGCGCAGGTCAACGGCCCGCTCGAGGGCCTCCGAGCGTGACGCTACCCCAAGTTTCTGGTAAATCGACCGCAGGTGGGTCTTCACCGTGTTACGGGAGATGAAGAGCGCGCCCGCAATCTGCGGGTAGGTGCTCGTCGGCAGGAGCGTGAGGATGCGCTGCTCAGCAGCGGTCAGAGGTTCGGCGAGCACGCGGCGGGGCGGGGCGGGACCAGGCTGGGTGGCGCGCACATCGAGCGCCGCGGCCACCAGCTGCTCGATGAACGGGTCTGACCGCAGCTGGACCGCGTGCTCCACCATGTAGCTCGTCACCTGCGGTGCGGCGGTGATGACGGTGTTGAGGAAGCCCTGGCTACGGGCTGTGTGCAGAGCACGTCCGAGCGTGCCTGCGGCCGCGGGATCGCCGCGCTCGATAGCGGCGGCGGCGAGCAGTACCTGGCGCACCAGCGCCTGGCGCGGGGTCAGGTCACCGAGTCCAGCTGCCCGCAGGTGTTCCTCCCCTGCATGGTGATCACCGGCCGCCAGTGCGATTTTGGCCAGCAGCAAGCTGCGGTGAACGGCGGGCAGATGGCCGGCCAGTTCGGCGGGGGAGTGCAGATCGCCGAGTGACAGGCGCAACAGCGCCTCCTGCTCATCGGCCTGGGCCAGCAGCGCCGGGCTGGCTGCCGAGGTCAGGACCTGGCGTGCCGCTTCGACGGTCATCAGCGCGTCGCGGACCTGCCCGCGGGCCGCCCAGATCCGCGCCCGGTCCAGCAGCCCCAAGAATTCGAACAGCGGCCGGCGCTGTTCGGTTATCGACAGTACTCGTTCGGTGAGATGTTCTGCGGCGTCCAGGTCGCGGCGTTCGAGCGCGAGGCCGGACAGGACGCGCAGATAGTCGACGGCGAAGAAATGCTGGCTGAATCCCAGCCGCCGCGCATCGGCCTCAGCGGCCCGGGCGGCGTCGCCGGCCTCAGCCAGCCGGCCGGCCGCAAACCAGGCCAGTGCCCGCGAACCCGGCACCATCACGAGCTTGACCGGCTCGGCCACCGCGGGGGCCGCAAGAGCCGTGGCTGCCTCGCGTTCGGCGGCCGGGAAATCGTCCAGGCAGTTATACACGCGGATGAGGACCAGCGGGACGATGGCGTTCCAGTCGTCGGCGAGCCGTGTCCGCTCCTGGATGGCCCGGGCGGCACCGGCCATCCGCACAGCCATTTCCGGCTGGCCGATCACCCCGTAGCGGAACGACTGGAACGCCGCGAACCGGGCGGCCAGCCTCGAGCCGGCCGGGATCTTCCCGGCGTGCTCGAGCAGGTCAAGGTACTCGCCGCCGCGGGCCGTATTACCCGACAACAGCAGGTCGGCGGCCAGGCCCAGCAGGCGTTCGGGGGTCTGCAGAAGCAGCGACGGGTCGACCACGTCCACAGCCAGCGGCTCCGGCACCGCAGGGGCATGCAAGAAGTCAGGCACGACCTGGTCCTGCAGGAGTGCCAGCGCCCGGTCAGCTTGCTGCACGGCCAGGAAATGGTGGGCCGCACGCCGGGCGTCCCCGGCGGCTTCGAACCATTCAGCCGCCCGCACCTGAAGCTCCTGCTCGCGGGTGCGGTCCCTCGCGCGCAACTCGGCGCGCAGCACCTGGCGCACCAGCCGGTGGTACCGGAAGCTGGTCCGGTCCTCATCGAGGGCCACCAGGAACAGGTGAGCGGCATTGATGCCGCGCAGCAGCGCCGCCGCGTCCCGCCGCCCGGTCACCGCCGCGCACGCGTCCGCGGTCAGCACCCCCGCCAGGATCGAGGTCTCGAGCATGAACTGGGCCAGCTCAGGCGGCTGCTGCTCCAGAACCTCGCAGACGAAGTAGTCGGCGATCGCCTGACCCCGGACCTCCAGCACCCGCGCCAGCCGCGCCGGGTCCGCGGATCCGCGCAGGGACAGCGCCGCCATCTGCACGACCGCGGGCCACCCCTCACTTCGCTGATGCAGCAGCGCCAGGTCGGCATCGGATATCCGGACGCCGAAGTTCGCCAGCAGGTCACGGCTCTCGGGCAGGGAGAAGTACAGGTCGCGGTCCCGGATCTCGCTCAGCTGGACCGACATCCGCAGCCGGTGCTGCCGCAGCGGAGGGTCAAAACGTCCGGCCAGCACCAGCTGGACGGTCTCGGCCGGCCAGCGCTCGACGAGATCGGTCATGTCCGGAGCCGCCGCGGCGGCCGCGAACTGGAAATCATCCACGATGATCGCCGAGCCCGCAGGCAGCTTCGTGGCATCGTTGGCCAAAGACGCGGTGACATCAGCCGACATCCGCCTGTCCATCGCCAGCAGGTCGGCGGCATCCGCGCCAAACCCCGGTTCGATAGCCCGTGGCGCCTCGATGAAGCCGGCCCAGAACCGGACCGCGTCAGCGTCGGCCCGGTCACACGACAACCAGGACGTCATGCCGGGTGGTCTCGCCGCTGCCCAGTCCGCCAGTAGCACGGTCTTGCCCGCCCCGGCCGACCCCACCACAACCGTCAGCCGCTGGCCAGATCCTGCCGCTAGCCGCTCATGCAGCACCGACCTCGTGATCAGCGTGGCGGGCAGCGCCGGCGGCCGGAACTTCGCCAGCGCGAACCGCGTGCCCCGCGAGGAGCCCCGTCCGGTCGTCGCGCCGCGTGCCATAAGCTCGCAGTTCCTGGTTCCTGGTTCCTGGTTCCTAGGCCCGGGCCATGCCCATAAATCCGTTCTGTACCCCCGCGGCCGTTATGGCCGTGCGCGCGGAAATTCATTAGAACACGGCGCCGCGTCGAGCACATCACCCCGCCACGAGGAAATCTGAGCTGTGTTTCTGCTGCGCCGTGAGGGGCTGGTGGTTCGAGTAGTGAGAGATCTGCTTCCCGGGGCACGGGCCGCTGTCGCCGAGTCTGTAGTCACCCTAGAAGGGCGATCACAAGAGGCCGGCTACGCGGCATGCTAGAAACGCAAATGAACGAGAGCTAGGAGGCCCGGGAGGCGTAAACCCGGTGCAATCACAGACATATGAGATCACGTTCCTGGGGCGAGCGGGTACCACGCTGCGCGCGGAGTTCGACGACTGCGAGGTCACCATCGGGCCCGGGACCACCACCCTCCGGACCGAGCTGCCCGATCGGGGAGCTCTGTCCGGGCTAATGGAGCGAATCAACGGCTTGGGACTCGACGTCATCGATGTGAGCCTGGTGGCGCAACCGCCCGGGCGATAGCCGGCCCCGGGTCACCCATGAGAGACGATGAAGCGAGCCCGAGTGGCAGGCACACCCGGCGGCCGATCTGCTTCGAGGCGCTGGCAGGTGTTCTGCCTACCGACGATAACCACGGGCTGCACGGGACATTAAATGCGGCCCGGAAGCCTACGCAAGCCGCGAGAACCTGACCGATTAGCCGCCGCAACGCGGTTACCGGCCGCGGGGCGCGAACAGGCGGACGGACTCACCCTCCGATGGGTGACGACACCCTCGGAGCGATCGGCGGCGGATGGCCATCGCGCTGTTCATCTGGGCGGCAATGCGATGACGTGGTTGTTCGTCAGGATGTAACCGTCCGACCGGATGGCTGACTAGTTGTCGAGCCCCAAAGTGAAGGTGGGCTTCGGCGAGGTTTCGGGGAGCCGGTGCTCATCGCCGAGGCGCCGGATGGCGGTCCCGGTGGCCAGGAATTCGGTCGCGTGCTCGCCCCAGACGTGATTGTTGACCGCGACGTTCACCCCGACGATGCCCGAGGCCTGCGCCTGCGTGGCTTCCGCCTGCATCCTGGCCAGCGCGAGCTCGCGGGCCTCGTAGATGCCTTGGGTGAAGATCACCATTTCCTGGTTCTGGCCGGCCTGGCGCAGTGACTGCATCGCTGACTGATGGGCGATGTGGTACACGCAGGTTCCGAGCACGAACGCCACCGGCACGGCGCCGGCCGCCAGCAGCCGGAAGAAGTCCTGAGCCGAAAGGTCAGAGGTGAACGCCCGGCCGTCCGGGGCCCGGTGGGCGCCTTCGGTACCGCGGCCGGCGCTGCCCAGCGCGCGTACCGCGGTCCCGGTAGCGATGAACTCCAGGACGCCCTGGCCCCACACGTAGCTCTGCAGGCGCAGCTGAACGCCGACGATACCGTCAGCGCCGAGGTGGTCGGCCTCGGCCTGCATCCTGGCCATGGCCAGTTCCCTGGCGTTGTACATCGCCTGAGTCAGGACCTGCAGTTCCTGGTTCTGCGACCATCGTCCGATCTGCAGGCCAATGTGATAGATAGACGATCCGACTACGAAGCCGAGCGGCTCGAATCCGGCCTCGCCGAGCAGCACGTACTCCGAGACCGACAAGTCGGAGGTGAAGACGCCCGACGGAGCGGCGCCCGCGGTCTGGGCCAGCCTGCCCGCCGCGGCCTGCGGCTCCCAGGCGGCCGCACCGTCGGCTGGCTTGCTGCCGAAAAGTGGCATGTGACTCTCCTTTGGCTAGATTCACTGGGTACGCGCGATAGCACGCGAGCCCTACCTGCGGGCGCGTTCACGGCGCCATGAACTATGTTCCTCCCCGCTGGACCGGGCCGCCGATACGTGGCGACCAGGCGGGTGGCGGCGCGGCCGGCCTGCGGGCTGTCGTCCTGAATTCCTAGCAGTCGGCCACGGCGCACGCGGCAGCGCTGCTGGTTCGCTGTTCGTGGGGGCTGGACTTGCGCGCTCAGACTGGTCGGTACGTTCGTCCGTGCCGCCGACCGCTACCGAGCCATCGAGGTCCAGGCTGGCTCATGCGTGGCCGGATCGCGAAGGCGGACGGTCATTTCTTAACACATTGAGATTGATCCTCGGCTTCAAAGGCCGAGCCGGAGAGGGCCGTCAGCGTACGGTGATCAGGGCGACCGGGAACTTCCGGTCAGTCTTCTTCTCGTACTCGGCCGCATCTGGCCAGTACGCGCGCCAGACGCCGTATAGCCGGTCCCAGTCGTCGTCCCGCCCAGGGCGGACCACCCGGTGGTCGGCCTGCACGGTATCCGGGCCGAGCTCGACGGTGACCGGGCCGTCGAGGGACTCGAGGTTGGCAACCCACTGCGGGTCCTCAGGGGCGCCGCCTGCGCTGCCGGAGACGATGTACGAATCGCCGTAGGGAGCCGCGACGAGCGGGTTGACGAACTCCTTGCCCGACTTGCGGCCAGGGGCGTGCAGCAGGAGTGTCTTCTTGCCCTCCCAGTGACCGCCGAGCACACCGGCATTGGCCCTGAAGTCCTCGATCACCGTGTCATTGAATGAAGCCACGCACGAAACATTAGTTGACGGCGGGATTTCCGCTTGGACCCGGGGCGGTGGCCGCCGTACCACTCCTCCAGCGGGAGGCGGGCCGTAGCGATCAGATCCGCCGACGCCCGCCCGCCCGGCGTGCGGGCACTGCCGCCAGGAAGGAGCAATCTCCATGCCAATCTCCGGTAACGGCCTCGGCGGGCGGCTACCGCTGGCCAGCCAGCAGACCGGGTGGAGATCGGGGAGGCGCTGCGACTGCGGGGCCTGACCGCCACGCCCGAACTATCAGAACATGCCGTTGGGGTTGGCGGCGTGCTTGGGCACCTCCTGGATTACATCCCAGTGCTCGACGACCTTGCCGTCCTCCAGACGGAAGAAGTCCGCCAGGGCGCGGCCGGGGTTGCCGGCGTTGCCGGGCTCCAAGTCGAGGTGGGAGTGGGTGACGACCATATCGCCCTCAGCGATGACGCGCTTGATGTCCAGTTTCAGGTCGGGGTACTCGCCGCGCAGCCAGCGCACGTAGCTGATGAAAGCCTCGGGGCCGTCGGCAGCGTCCGGGTTGTGCTGAATGTAGCGGGGACCGAAATGGTCCGCGATCGCCTTCTCCGGGTCTCCGTTGAACGCCGTCTGGTAGTAGTCGACGACGACCTGCTTGTTGCGCTCAACATCAGACACGGGTCCGCCCCCTGATAGCGATGCTGCCGGCCGGTCCGGCCGGCGTCTCAATAAACAATTCACGTGCGTACAGTCGCGGTCCTGGCGCTTGACCAATTCAGGCACTTACCAGAGATTCTGTCACCGCATGGACATGTACCGGGCGAACCAGTCGAGGATGGGCTGAGGGCGGCGCTGGAACTCCAGGTAGCCGTCCCACCGGGCGGTGGTGCCCTCGATCCACTGCAGCTTCTTCTCGGCCACCGGGAGGTTGTCGAACATCGCCTGGACGTCGCTGGGGTGGGTAAGGATGTCGCCGCGGACCTGGTACAGGAACGTCGGCACGCGGACATTCTTGGCCCACTCCTGCGGGACCCGCTGCTCGAGCCCGACGCTGGTGCGCAGCCGGATGAGGGTGTTGAAATCGTCGAGGCGGTCGCCGAGGCCCATCACGGCCAGGCGGCGTTCGACGATGATCCGGGGCGTGACCGGCTGGGGCGAGACCAGGCAGCGCACCCCGTCGAACGCCGCCGGCCACCGCGTCATCGCGGCGAACGTGGCCACCGCGCCCATGCACCGGCTGAACAGCCCGATGGTCATGTCGGCGGTGCCGGGGCGGGTACGCGCGTAGGCCAGCGAGCCGGCGATGTCGCGCCACTCGGTGATCCCGTGCGTGCTGACCCCGCCGTTCGCTGCGCTGGACAGGCCATGGTTGCGGAGGTCGTAGGCCAGGACGTTGTACCCGGCGTCGTGCAGGATCTTGTAGTCGGGCACCAGGTCCACCTCGAACCCGTTCCCGCTGGCCGCCCAGTCCGCGTGCCAGGGCTCATACTGGGTGGGCATGCCGGACCGGCTGAACCCCATGGGGTGGTTGGCGATGATCAGCTTGCCCGACCCGGGGGCGGGGATGAACCAGCCCTCCAGCGGCACGCCGTCCCGGGCGGGGAACGTGACGTCCTCGTAGTCCAGGCCGTGCTCGGACGGTGAGTGCAGGACCGGGGCCCGGCGCAGCCAGCTGAACCCGTCGGCGAACCGCGCCAGCGCCTCGTCGGCCTGCTTCCGGGCTGATTCGGTCTTGTCTTGCGTGTCGGTCATCGGTGCGGTCCTCTCCTGACGGAAGCTGGTCGGTGAACACGCCCGCGCGGACGGTGCCATCCTCGTTAGGGGCGGCCCGCGCTCGAATCTGCTAACTGGCCAGCACAGGTGGCCAGTCCCAACCGGGACAGCGGCTAAATCAGCTGCCGGACAGGGCGCGGCTGAGCTGGACGCGCGAGGTGATGTCCAGCTTGGTGAAGACCTTGCCCAGGTGGTACTGGACCGTACGGGGGGACAGGAACAGCCGGGTGCCGATCTCCGGGTTAGAGAACCCGCCGGCGGCCAGCCGGGCGATCTGCGCCTCCTGCGCGGTCAGCTCCACCCTGACGGTAACGGCGCGTCTGCGGGCGGTCGCGCCGGTGGCCCGCAGCTCGCGGCGGGCCCGTTCGGCGAAGGCCTCCATGCCGATTTCGTCGAGCATCTGGCAGGCGGTGCGCAGCTGCTCGCGCGCGTCGGTGCGGCGCCGCTGCCGGCGCAGCCACTCCCCGTACAGCAGGTGGGCGCGGGCCAGCTCGGGGCGGATGCGCGTGCGGCCGAGCCGGGTGATCGCCTCGCGGTACAGGCGGTCGGCGTGCTCGCCATCGCTCAGCAGCGCCCGGGACCGTACCTCGACCCCCAGCCCCCAGTCGGTCCCGCCGGCCCGGGTCCATTCCGCCAGCTGATCAAGGGTGTCGCTGGCCAGCTGGGTGTCCCCGGTGCGGGCGGCGGCCTCGACCAGCTCGGGCAGCGCCCACATCGAGATGTTTACCTGCGCATGCTCAACGGCTTGCCGGGCCGCCGCCAGCGCGTCGGTGTACCGGCCCAGGCCGTGGCACAGGCTCGCGGTCGCCCAGTCGGCCGCCGCCACGGCCACTCCCTGGCCCACGACTGCGGCCTCCTCGACGGCGGCCTGGATCAGCGGGACGGCCTCTGCCTCGCGGCCCTGCAGCGAAGCCAGCCTCATGGCGGCGTAGGGCGGGATCCGCGCCCCGGTCGCCTCGCAGACCGCGTCGGCCTCGGCGATCAGCGAAGCCGCGGCCGCGAAGTCACCCCGCCACACGGCGGCCGAGGCCAGCTGGTTCAGCAGCATCGGGAGCCGGTCGAGCCCGCCGGTGTCCCGGGCGAGCTGGACCGGCCGTTCGATCAGGCTATAGCCGTCGTCGTCCCACAAGGCGCCGCCCACAACCGGGGCCATCCAGCCCAACCGGAGCTGTTCTGACACCGACACGTCCGGGCCGGCAAAAGCGCGCTCAGCCTGGCGGAGCACCGGGGCGGCAGCGGCCGGACCGTCGGTGACCAGTAGCGAAAGACCGTCCAGCAGCAGGCCAGCTGGCCCCGTCGACCCCGTCGGCGCGGGCATGGCGCGGGCCGCGCGGGAGACCGCCAGCAGGTCACCGCCACCCGCCGGGTGCCCGGCGATCTGCGCCGCCCGCCAGGCTTCCAGGTAGGTCTCGCGGGCCAGATCCTCCTCGAGCGGCTCCAGTCGCCTGGCCGCCTTCAGCAGCAGCGGGGGAGCGTCGCTGACCAGGCCGGAGGCGGACGCGACCTGCCCGCGCAGCCGGTCCGCCCGCGCGCCCTCCAGCTCATCCAGCGGATCCGCCTCCGCCATGGCCAGCAGCTCCAGCGCCTTGCCGAACGCGCCCGCCTGCAGCCCGGCCTGGGCCGCCGCCAGCGTCCGCCCGGCCCGGCGCGCCGGGTCGGCCGTCAGCAGCACCGCCCGCTCAGCGAACGCCGCCGCGGCGGCCAGCCCGCCGCGGGCCTGCGCCCGGCCCGCCGACCGCTCCAGCTCGGCGGCCACATCCTCATCCGGCCCGGCCGCCGCCTGCGCGCGGTGCCAGGCTCGGCGGTCCGGGTCAGCCATCGGGTCGGTAGCCTCCGCGAGCACCCGGTGCGCCTCCCGCCGGTCCACCGCCGGCGCCGACTTGTAGACCGCCGAGCGCACCAGAGGATGCCGGAACCGCACCCGGGCGCCGAACTCGGCCAGGCCCGCCTCCGCTGCCGGCCCAGCGGCGTGGGTACCTACCCCGAGCTGCCTGGCGGCCCGCCACATCAGCGCGGGATCCCCGGTCGGGTCGGCTGCGGCCACCAGTAGCAGCCAGCGCGTCAGCGCGGGCAGGGCCTCGATCTGCCGGCGGAAACGGTCCTCGATCCGTCCCGCCAGCGGCAGCGCGCCGGACAGTGCACCCGGAAGGCCGAAGCCGCCTGCCAGCTCCGCTACCGTCAACCCGCTCGGCAGCTCCAGCAGCGCCAGCGGATTGCCCCGGGTCTCGGCCACGATCTCATCGCGGACCCGCGCGTCGATCGGCCCGGTCAGCACCACATCCAGCAGCGCTCGCGCCTCGGCCTCGGGCAAGCCGCCGACCGCCAGCTCCGGTAGCCCGGCCAGATCACCGTCCGCCACCCGGGTCCCGAACACCAGCCCGACCGACTCGGCTCCCAGCCGTCGCGCCACGAACGTCAGCACCTGGGCCGACGCGCGGTCCAGCCATTGCGCGTCATCGACCATGGACAGCACCGGCCATTCGGCGGCCGCTTCCGATAGCAAGCCCAGCGCGGCCAGGCCGACCAGGAACCGGTCTGGTGCCGGCCCTCCGCTCAGGCCGAACGCGGTCGCCAGCGCCTCCCGCTGCGGACCCGGCAGCGCGTCCAGCCGGCCGAGCAGCGGCGCGCACAGCTGATGCGCGCCAGCGAAGGCCAGTTCCATCTCCGACTGCACGCCTGCCACCCGCAGCACCCGGCAGCCGACGGCCTGCCCGGCCAGGTACTCCAGCAGCGCCGACTTGCCCACTCCAGGCTCGCCGTGGACCACCAGCACCCGGCTCTCCCCCGCGCGCACCGCCTCGACCAGTCCGTCCAGCACGCGGCGCTCAGCGCGCCGATCGGTCAGCCTGCTGGCGCGCCCGCGCGGACTGCCATTCACGGCCTGCCGCGCCGCGCTACACGGCGCCCGCGCCGGCGGCGGCACCACCGGCGCCCGCTCCGGCCTGCCAGGGCTTCCGCGGGCGTGACCGGGCACCCTTCAAGGAAACCCCTGCGGCCAGGCGATGAACAGTCGTCATGCGACGACACTTTACGGCGAACGCCCGGCCATGACGGGTGAGGAGCAACCACGGCCCGTTCGGAATAGAAATCTTTTTTAGCCGAACGGACGGTGGTTATCTAGCCGGCGCCCAGTGCGAGCTGGATGGCCCGAACGGGCAGGACGATGTCACCCGGGGCCGTGGCGGCCATGGCCCGGCTGGCCACCTGTACTGGCCGGCTAGCAGATTCGAGCGAAGTCCGTCTAGAACGACGATCGCACGAGAAAGGGGATTGTGATGGCCGGGTTCCTGTCCTGGATGCCGGCGGTCAGCGCCCGCGGCGTCGACCCCACCCGGATCGCCGCCTACGTCGTGTCCGGCATCGGGTTCCTCGGCGCCGGGGTCATCCTGCGCGACGGCATCCACGTCCGCGGCATCAACACCGCCGCCACCATCTGGTGCTCCGCCGGCGTCGGCGTCCTGGCCGGCGCCGGCTACCTGCCCGCCGCCGCCATCGCCGCCGCCCGTCCCGTCCTGTGGACGGGCTCCGGCACTGCCTGTTCCCCCGATCTGCCGACGGCGGGTAACCCGTGGCTGGTCGCCGGACACTTATGAGTGTGGGCCGAGTCGCCGTCTTGCTGTCTTCTGGAGGACCGTCGTGAGGATTGTCCGGATCGTGCTTGCTGACCCCCGGACCGGATCGCCGCCGGACGGCGGTGCCGTGAACGGCAGGCACCTCATCGTGCTCGCCGACACAGCGCCTGCCGAGGATGGCGGTCACCGGGCAGTGCCGCTGTGGCTGCCGGGTTTGGATTTCAAGTTGCTGTGGTGGCTGCTGGACTCCGTTCCCGCCCCCGGCACAGCCAGGGACGTCGTGCTGGCCGGTGTCCTGGAGGAGACAGCGGCCCGGCTGCTGCACGCGGCCGGGGTGGCGGTGACCGCCGTGGACATCGAGCCGGTCGGCGAGGATGTGCCGGAGCTGCGCTCGGACACAGCCGCGGCGCGGGCCGAGCTGGCCACGGCCGCCGGAACCCGGCATGTGACGGTGAGCGCCGGGTACGGCCTGAAACTGGCGGTCGCGGCCGGGGCGCCGGTCCGGGTGGCCGATGAGGTGATGGACCGGCTCGCGGTCCCGGTCCACGGCGAGGACGTGCATGCGCCGTTCCTGCTGCCTTCGGCCGTACGGCCGCCGGGCGATCCCGGGCAGCGGCAGAGTTTCGAGCCGCGGAACATGGCGTTCACCGACGGCCTGGACCGGTGGGAACTGGCAGGCAGCTTCCTGGCTGCCGGCCGGCCGCACTGGCAGGACTATTCCCGCGCCGCCGTAGACCGGTCCGCGGTCCTGGCGTCCGCGGTCCCGGAGCCTTCCGGTTCCGCCGTCCTGTTCCAGGAGATCTACGCCGACGACTACCGCGGCCGCACGGTCACCTTCCGCGGGCAGCTGCGGACCGCCGGCGTGGCCGGTCAGGCCGGGCTGCATCTGGCCGCGGGCCGGCCCGTCGACCCTCCCGGCGAACACCTGCGCGACCGTGGCGGCAGCAGCCTGACCGGCCCCGGCAGCAGCGACTGGACCTGGCATGAGGTCACGCTGCCCGTCCCCGGCGACGCTGGCGTCATCCGGTTCGGCATCTCGCTGGCCGGCCGCGGCCGCATCGAGCTGCGCAACCCGGAACTGTCCCCGGCCCGGCCGGGAACCCAGGAGTAAAGCAGAGCATGGACATCGGTGACGGCGACCTGGTCCGGCTGGCCCGCGACGGCGATCCGGCGGCGTTCCGGCTGCTGGTCGAACGGCACCTGCCGATGGCGCGCGCCCGCGCGGCACGGCTGTGCCCGCAGCCGGACGACGCCGACGATGCCGTGCAAGACGCGTTCTTGCAGGCCTTCATCGCACTGGACCGGCTGCGCGACCCCGGCCGGTTCGCCGGCTGGCTGGGCGGCATCGTGACCAACGTCTGCCGCGCCCAGCGGCGCCGGGCGCCGCTGACCCTGCTCGGCGACTGGCCCGAGAACCTGCACCCGGCCTCGGCCGGCAGCCTGCCGTCGGCTGAGGACCTGGACCGCGCCGACGCGCTGGGCCGCGCGGTGGCCGGCCTGCCCCCCGGGCAGCGCCAGGCCGTCACCCTGTTCTACTACGCCGACCAGCCCGCCGGGCAGATCGCCGGCACTCCCGGCGCCGCCAAGGCCAGCCTGCACAAGGCCCGCCGCCGGCTGCGCGCGTACATCACCGCGCACCGCCCCGACCTTATCCCCGTCACCTCCCGGAGGACCCCCATGACCGCTGTTCGCATCGCGCACGCCGACCCCTGGCCAGAACGCCAGCCAGTCGGCCTTGTGGTGCTCGCCGACACGGTGCCTGCCGGGGATGGCGGGCACCGGGCGCTGCCGGTCCGGCTGCCCGCCCTCGCCGTCCGGCGCCTGCTCGCCCGCCCCGGTGACCGCGACCAGGAACACCCCGAAGACGACGCCGGACAGATGACCGGCCAGCTGCTGCACGCGGCGGGGATCACCGTGACCGCCGTGACCGTCACCGACCTGGGCCCGGCGGTAACCGCCACGCGGGTAGACATCGCCGTGCCCGGCGGGACCCGGCAGGTTACCACCCGCCTGGCCGACGGCCTGGCCCTGGCGGTCATCACCGGCGCGCCGCTGGCCGTCGACGACCCGGTGATGGACCGGCTCGCCGAGCCCGTCACCGGCCCCGATCCGTTCGGCCCGTTCCGCCGCCAGCAGGCACCCCCCGGGCCGCCCGAGCACACCCGGTTCGAGCCGCGCAACCTAGCGTTCACCGACGGCCTGCGCCGATGGCGTCTCGATGGCACCTTCCTGCGCCAGGCCGGGTTCCACGACCAGGACTATTCCTGCACCACCGAAGACGGGCGGGTTATTCTGACCGCGGCCGTGCCCGCACCCGCCGGCTTCGCTTTCCTCAGCCAGGAGATCGAACCCGACGACTACCGCGGCCGCGCCGTCACCTTCCGCGGCGACCTGCGCACCACCGACGTCGCCGACCGCGCCGGGCTAGTGCTCCGCATCCCCCGCCACGGACGGCGGCCGGCCCCACCGGATCCCTGGCACGATCCCGAGAACCACTTCGCCCCCGTCACCGGAACCCGCGACTGGACCCGCCACGAGCTCACCGCCCAGGTTCCGGCCGATGCCATAAGCATCATCTTCGGCGTCTTCCTGAACGGCCGTGGCCAGATCGAACTCCGCAACCCGCAACTCGACCGGCACCCAGCGAATCAGTAGGGGATGCGGTGCCCCCACCCGCCGCCCCGTACACGCTGCTGTCAGCTCGATGCCCAGGGGCCCACACCGGAGACCCGATCCACCGTGATGTGAGTGATATATCCGGCCGGCGGGCTGTCCATGGGCGGAAAGCGGACATCGGGACCAAGATAGCTGCGAGCGAGCCGCTGGAGAAGTTCGGCCGCACCTCCCTCCGTGATGCGGGCCGTGCCGTAGATGACAAGGTATTCGTTCAGCCCCATGGCGTTGCGCTTGTCGGTCTCGATAGAAAGCGCCACACGGCTGTCGTTGCGGATATTGCGTACCTTGCGGTGCTCGGGAAGGTGGCCCGCCACGATCTCGTCCCCGTCCAGGCCCACCCACACGACGGTCACCTGGGGACTGCCGTCGGGGTTCAAGGTCACGAGGTGCGCCAGGGCCGGGGACTCCAGCACGGCCCGGGCGCTGTCGGGCAGCGATGTCATGACGCGACGCTAGCAGCAAGTGCCGCCGATCAGCATCGGAGGCTACCCCAGCGTGCGCGGGAACCAGCACCACGTCTGCCGTCGGCCCCACGATCGCCACGCAGCGCCAGTGCCGAGGCGCCGGCCTCGCCCGGTACTCACCTCCCAGCGAACCCGGCACCCGCTGCCGGCCCAGTTTTCACCTCTTGGTCGCGATCGATGACCAACTGTTCCTTGCGGGTCCGTCGTAGCGACGACCGGGACCATACCGGAGCGCAACATGGCCTGGTTAGGCCCCCGCGCACGGGTGTGCGGATGGCCCGCCAACGACGTTCGTACCGCCAGGCTCATTCGCTGGGTTCCACTCGTCTTCGCCGACAAGCA
>Ga0210386_10000272_pt1 | contig 46851 bp, 37 predicted proteins | sample IncBWH32OmetaG_FD_160091 | JGI IMG/M metagenome (GOLD analysis project Ga0210386, IMG submission 160091) | Forest soil microbial communities from Barre Woods Harvard Forest LTER site, Petersham, Massachusetts, United States - Inc-BW-H-32-O ...
GCGCGGAGCTTCGGTTGCCTGCGCGGCGAGTTGCGGCGTGATGAAGGCAGGGAGATCTTCTTTGGGGACGTGGTCGAGGGTGGCGCCGAAGGAGATTTTCTTTATGTTTTTTTTTCGGGCGGGCTTTGCGGGAGCGGCGGCTGCAGCTTTGCCGCCGCGAGGCTGCTCTTGTCGAAACCAGGCCTTGCCGGTGGCAGTGTCTTTCGAGTTCCAAACATGGGTTTCGGCGCTGGCGATTTCTTCCATGGCGCGCCCGGTGACGGCGCTTTTGGGAGCCTCGTCGGTGATGGCGGGGTCGCCCTCGGCGCGCTCGAACTCGTCGTGCTCTTTAATCAGGAGCCAGTTGGGATTGCGGTCGCCAGGGCGGGGCTTCATGCGGATGAGCGCCCACTTGCCGTAGAGTTTGGTGCCGTGGAGGATGAATTTCAGCGAGCCATCGCGGAGGCCGGCGTCTACATCGGTGTGGCCGGACTGCGGCTCCCACGAGCCCTGGTCCCAGACCATGACGGTGCCCCCACCATACTGGCCTTTGGGGATGATGCCCTCGAAGCCGCCGTACTCCATAGGGTGGTCTTCGACCTGGACGGCGAGGCGCTTGTCTCCGACGAAGTAGCTGGGGCCCTTGGCGACGGCCCAGCTCTTGAGGACGCCGTTCCAGCCGAGGCGGAAGTCATAATGCAGGCGGGTGGCGGCGTGCTTCTGGATGACGAAAGGCTGCTGACCGGCTTGGATTTCCTGGGGGGATTTGGAGCGGGATTTTCCGGAGGGCTCGGCGGTCACACCGAAGTCGCGCATGGAGCGGTAGCGCGCGAGCTGCTCGTCTACAACGTCAGCAGCGTCGGGTGCGTCTCCTGGATCGGTCGGGCCCGCTTTGCGACGGGGTGCCATGTATATGTTTTATGCCGATTTGCGACGTTTCGTTGGTTTGGGCGGCTTGACGAGAGCGATTCCCTCCTCAGGCGGCGCGGATCCAGAAGGTTTCTTCACGGCAGGCTTCTGGCCATCGCTGATGCTCTTGCGAAGGGCGTCCATAAGGTTGATGACTTTCGCGGACTTGGGAGCAGGCTCCTCCTGCGGGATGGGCGCGTGCTGGACCTTCGCTTCGACAAGCTCGCGGAGAGCGACTTCGTATCCATCCTTGAATTTCGAGGGATCGAATTTGGCAGCCTTGCGCTTGATGAGCATCTCGGCGAGCGAGAGCTGCTCTTCCTCGACTGCGGCCTTCTTGATATTGCCGAAGAATTCAGCGGGCTTGCGCAACTCGTCGGCATAGCGGAGGACATAGGCCATTAAGCCGGGTAAGTTGTCGTCGGGATAGGGCGCGACGGCGATGATGTGCTCGCGGCCGCTGAAGGAGATTTTACCAAGGGCAGCTTTGCCGGTTTCCTGCAGAGCCTTGCGCACGACGGCGAAGGCTTCAGCCTGCACGTCGTCAGAAGGGGCAACGAAATACGGCTTCTCAAAGAACTCGGGCGTGATTTCTTTGGCGTCGACGAACTGAGAGACTTCAATGGCTTTGCGCGTGGGCAGGCGGAGGTTCTCGATTTCTTCGGGCTCGATGGTGACGTACTGGCCCTTGGCGTATTCGTAGCCCTTGACAATGTCTGAGTTTTCGACCGGGCCTTCGTCGCCGGAGACTTTTTGATGGCGAACGCGCTCGCCGGTTCTGCGGCTGATCTGATGGAAGCGAATCTCGCTCTTCGATTCTGTGGCGGTGAAGAGGCTGACACCGAAAGAGACGAGCGAAATCTGAAGTTGTCCGGACCAGTAAGGGCGCATCTTTTGCAGACCTCCGGGAACGCAATTTCTGCCAAGGGGTCCATTCTCAAGGATTTGAGGAGGGGAGTGCAAGAAAAAGATTCAGGGCAAGGGTGCCGGGATAGTTACAGAGTTGGTGCAAGCGGAACTGCCTATGGGGCGGCCAGGATAAAGAAATTTCGATCTGCCAATGTGGATTAACCGCTGCGCCGGACAAAGACGCGTCATTTCTTCGGCTGTTCCGTGAGCCGCTTCGTGATCCTCTGCTCCAAGAGATCGAATACCTTCTGGATATCTGCGAATGTCGTTTTCGGATCATTGTTGTAACCCATCAGGCGGTGCTCGTAGTTCGCATTCGGCGCAATCGCGTCAATCACGAAGCGTGCCTCCTGCATGGCGGCACCGCGATGCTCAAAGTTGCCGGTCACCTCATTGGTGGCCTTTTCCAACGCGCAATAGAGACTGAAGATAGTCGCGTCCTTTGGACAGATGCGATTATCGTTGCGATTCCATTTCGCAGGCGAACTGAGAATCTCGCGCGCCCGCCTCACGATTTCGATATCGGCCTTTGTCACAGGCGGCCGTGCGTCTGGGTCATCTGGTGCGGATTGGGCGGCGGAGGGTTTAGGTGTCAGGCAAGCAATCAACACCAACGAGAGGATAGGAAATAACATCCTCGCCTTCTGCCGCGTTTGAGTTGTACGCGATTTCTGTCCCATCGGGTGACTAGCGTTAGCCTTTTGTAGTGAGCGATGCTGGCGAGCTGCATCCTCGAGCGGAGTATGGGAATCGTAACAGACGGAACAAGTCGCGATCTATCCGGAAATTGAGTCCACTTGATTCGCGCGTGCTTCCTGATCGAACGGCAGGAACAGGGCAAACACGGTACCGCAGCGAGGAGCGGATTGAGAGGAGCGGACCTTCAAGACTCCGCGGTGGCGATCGACGATTTCGCGGCTGATCCAGAGTCCCAGGCCGGTGCCGCTGGTGTCCTTGGTGGTGAAGAACGGCTCAAAGATCCTGGAAAGTGTGTGGGAGGACATTCCCGGCCCGGAGTCGGCGACAGTCAAGGCGACGCCCTTTCGACCTGTCGTCCAATCGGTAGCCTCGCGGCTGCGGATCAGAAGACGGCCGCCAGCGGGGTTCATGGCATCGATGGCATTACCGATGAGATTGCTCAGGACCTGGCGGATCTCACCGTCAAAGCACATGAAGGGACGGTGTGTCCGATCGCGCCTTTCGATGGTGACCCGCGAGTTTGTAAGTCTGCCTTGATAGAGCGGCAGAATGCCGCCGATCAGATCCTCGGCCGTGGCCGGCCTCGGGTTCGTGGATTGCCTGTGGAAGCGAAGCGTCTGGTTCGCGATGGCCGAAACGCGCTGGAGTTCGACTTCAGCCGCCTCCAGATAGTGCTGGGCTGTCGGACTCACGGCGGATCGCTGCGCCAGATAGAGGAGGTTCGTGACGGCCTCCAGAGGGTTATTGATTTCGTGCGCGATGGAGCTGGCGAGACGGCCCACGGCGTTCAACTTTTCCGATTGCAGGAGGACCTGCTCGGCGCGCTTGCTTTCGGTCACATCGACGCCGAGCAAGATGATTCCGGAGACACTTCCGTCCTGCTCGCGCCTTGGCTGGTAGACGAAGTCAAGATAACGCACCTCGAGAGGTTGAGAGGCGCCGCGCGCCAGTTGGATGGGCGTGCCGCGTCCGACAAAAGGCTGGCCAGTTCGATATGCCTCGTCAAGCAGAGCGATGAAGCCCTGCTCCGCCGCTTCCGGCACGGCCTCGCGAACTGTCCTGCCTAGCAGATCCCGCTGACCAATCAGTGTCTGATACGGCGGATTGACCATCTCGAAGATATGTTCAGGCCCGTGAAGGACGGCGAAAAAGGCCGGTGCCTGCTGGAAAAGGTCGGCCAGCCGTTCCTTGTCCAGCTGTGATTGGTGCCTGGCCAGAACGATTTCGGTGGTTTCAGTGCAGACCACGAGCGTGCCGCAGATCTTTCCATTGGAATTGCGCACCGGGCTATAGCCGTAGGTCCAATAGACGTCTTCGAATTTGCCGTTGCGATAGATGGGGACGAGCTGATTGTCGTGCCAACTCGCTTCGCCGCGCATCATCACGGCTTCGATCTGCGGTCCGATGATGGGCCATATCTCCGGCCAGCACTCTCTTCCCCTTTGTCCAAGGGCGCTGGGGTGCTTGTCCTCGCGAATACTGGGACAGTAGGCGTCGTTATAGAACTGAACGAGTTCTTCGCCCCACCATAAAAACATGGGGTGCCGCGAGCATAGCAAGGTGTTGACGGTGATGAGCAGTGCTTCTGGCCACTGGTCAACGGGGCCAACCGGAGTGTGGCTCCAGTCGTAGGCGCGCGTGAGATCGGCCATTTCGCCGGTGCCGAAGATGTTGCCGAGCCTGGCGCTCGACGACTCCGGAACGACATCGCCATCTGCCGGCGCGGAATGCGGTGTCACAAAACTTCCTCGTGCATTCGGGCTCCAGGGTCCATGGGGTTGCTTCATTCTAGGACGAACGCGGGTTCAACTCGCTCAGCACTTGGCGCTTAGATGCCGGGGAGGGTGACGGGGCAGCCTCGCCCGTTCAGAGATAGGTAATACTTAAGTATTCCGTTTGACAATTGGAAGAGTCTCCGCATCTTAGCGCTAAGTAAATACTTAACTGTTGCCCAATAAGCGGCTGTGTTAGTTACGGGGTTAGCGGCGGAGGGAGTCAGCCGCGGATTGAGGTCTGAATGACTGGCGTTGCGGCTATCGCAGTCTTGATCTCTGGGTTCTTCGCGATGAGATCGAAGAGGGCCTGCGTGAGCTTTTCATCGGTCTCGGCGGCCTGCTTGATCTGCACCGGGAAACGCGCCCAGAGCTGAAAGAACCCTCCGTTGTATTGCAATCGCGATTCGATTGTAGGGGCTTCAATCGATGCCCGCATCCAGGTTTGAATATCCAGGTGCTGCTGTTCAATCCGGGCGCGATAGCTTTCGTAGACGGCGTGTACTTCCTTCATTACGCTCTCGCAGACGCTCTTGTAGTTCGCGGTGTCGGTGAGCTTGACGATGAGTTCGTGCCAGGCGAATTCGGTGCCGGGCATCTGCTTATAAAGCGGGATGGCTGCCTGGAATAACACGGCATTCGAGAAGACGGCGACGCGGCCGGTGGGATTCAGCTCGGTTCCGCTGCCGGCCAGTTCCATCATGTAGAAGCGGACGAGGCCGACGTCGATGACGTCGCCGGTCACGCCGGAGATGGTGATGCGGTCTCCGACTTTGACGCCATATCTGCCGATGATGAAGAAATAGGCAGCGACGGAGAGCAGGATGGTCTGGAGGCCGACGGCGATGCCGGCGGTGATGAATCCGGCGAAGGTGGCGAGCGAATTGAACTGGGTGACGAAGCCGAAGAGAACGACGATGACGGAGAGAAAGCCGACGACGACACGGCGCACGATAAGCATTTGACGGCGGCGGCGGATGTCGCGGATGTATTTGTTGGTGGCGCGGCTCCAGACTTCGCCTCCGCCGATGATGAGGGCGAGCGCGATGGCGATGACCAGAACCCGGAGCAGCAGCGCATGCAGGATGCTCAAGTATTCGCGGTCAACTGAGGCCTGCCAGGCGGTGAGATTGGCGCGGCTCTGCTCGAGGACGATGATCTCCTGACTGAGGGGAACGGTGGCTGCGGACAAGGCCTTGAAGCGGGCGGTGATCGACTGGCTGTTGGGCGAAGCCGCGGTTGGCGAAGCGACGGCAGGAGAAGCGGATGGACTCGCGGCCTGCGGAGTTGCGGGCTGATTTGCGGGCGGTGAGGTCGATTCCGCGGCCTGCTGGGAGAGCTGCTGGCCCTGCTGGATGAGCTTGCGAAGAATGTGCGAGAGCGGCGTGCGCAGATCGAGCGCCTGCCTGTGCAGATTGTCGTTGTAGCTGAGCAGCGTGTCGAGGGAGTGCTGTGTTTCAAACAGCTCGAAGAGAACACCGCCCTGGCTGGTGATGCCGGCGGATCGAGCTTCGTCGAGCGTGATGAGCTGAGGAGAGGCGGTCTTGTTGCTGCTCTGCAGCTCCGGGACAGAACGCTGGAGGCGGTCGATGTCCGCGGCGAGTCCGGTGCCGCCACGGGAATCGGATATGCCAACGATCTTCTGCAGCGCATCTTTCATGGCATTAGACAGATCGAGAGAGCCCTGAAGCTCCTTCTGCTGCGCCAGCAGCGCCGGCATGGCCTGCGGCTTCGCCATCGCAATCTGCTTTTCCAGAGTGGCCCGCCGGGTTTGCAGATCGGCGATTTGCTTTTCGACATTCGCCTCCACGGTCTGCGTCCTCTGCTGCTCGTGCTCTTCGCCGGAGCCCGATGAATCGGATGCCGCCTGACCGCTTTGATCGCTGTTCATCAATGCGGCTTCGGCCTTTGCCGATTGAAAGGCGAAGCCGGCAACCTGCCCGGAAAGAGCGACAGCCTGGTCGCGATAGACGACGTCGTTGGGCTCGCCGGCCTTTTGAATCGGCTGCATGGAGGCGCGGTAGAACTGGATGACCGCGTTGAGATGAGCAACGATGTCCTGGCTACGTGCCTGGGTGTCGAGGCCGGAAGCGGGCAGCTGTTGAGAAAGGGCGAAATGACGAAATCCTAATAGAAATACGGACAGGATGAGAAGGGTAATGAATGAGATAGATGACTTGCGCGACATAGAGAGCGGCTGATTCTCTATCTTTTCTTCAATCTGTAACATGCCAGCTCGCGTCCTTTGTACGGTCGGACGTACGGTCGGGATTTTTTTGGACATGTAGATGTGATGCGTCGATTGCGAGGGGATTTGCGTAGTGCGCCCGACGTTTGTTTTTGCCGGAGCTTCCACTTATTTTTTTTTGTCGATCTTCGGGCCGTACGGCAGTCCCAGTCCAAGGGCCTTAAATAATACTTAAGTATTTGCTTGACAATTGCAGCGGTCCGACTCGATAGTTAAGTGCGTACTTAACTGACGGCGAGACGTCGTCGGAGTTTCTTAAAAGAGGAGCAGGAAAATGCGAAAATTAATCGTTTTCAATCACGTCACGCTGGATGGTTACTTCGTGGACGCAAGCGGCAGCATGAGCTGGGCCAAGACACGCAGGGATGACGCGGAATGGAATGCATTTGTACAGGAGAATGCGAGCGGGGAGGGTCCGCTGCTCTTTGGCAGGAAGACCTATGAGCTGATGATTCAGTACTGGCCAACGCCGATGGCAGCCCAGCACGATGCTACAGTCGCGGATCGGATGAACAAGCTGCCGAAGGTGGTGTTTTCAAAGACGCTGAACGATGTTTCGTGGAGCAATACGAAGCTGGTGAAGGGCGACATGGCAGCCGAGGTGCGGAAGATGAAGGATGAGTCGGGCGACGGCATGACGATTCTGGGCAGCGGCACGCTGGTAGCGCAGTTGGCGGACGAAGGGCTGATCGACGAGTACCATGTGGTGGTAAATCCCGTTGCACTGGGCAAAGGGAGGACGATGTTCGAGGGTATCAAGGATAAGCTGGCCGTGAAACCGGCGAGAAGCCGGACCTTCGGCAACGGGTGTGTCCATCTGGTCTACGAACCAGCGTAGAGGCCGGCTCGCCACACAGCTTACAAGGAGAACACATGGAACGATCTGTAACACACAGCACGTTCGAAATTGAGCGCAAGTATCCCGCGACGCCGCAGCGGGTGTTTGCGGCCTTTGCCGATCCGGTGAAGAAGCGCCGCTGGTTCAGAGAGGAGGAAAGCTCGGAGACCCTGGAATTCGAGATGGATTTTCGAGTCGGTGGCCGAGAGCGCACGAGTTTTCGCCTCAAGGACGGTCCGTACAGTGGTGTCGTTTGCACAAACGACACCACTTATCAGGACATAATTCCCGACAGACGCATCGTGCTTGCCTACACGATGACTATGGGCGAGTGGCGATTCTCGGCGTCTCTAGCCACCTTTGAATTGCTGCCCACCGCAGCAGGCACCCTGCTCGTCTTCACGGAACAGGGCGCGTTCTTTGAGGGAGCGGATGGTCCGGCGATGCGCGAAGAGGGATGGCGGCTGCTTCTCGAAAAGCTTGCGAAGGAGCTGGCATGATCGGCAGCCGCGGTCCGCGAACGCCTGGGCGTTCGCCAGCCCAGGCAGCGAGCATAGATCGGGTTTTTCATGCGCTGGGCGATGCCACGCGCCGGGCGATTCTTGAACGGGTGAGCGAGGGCCCGGTTTCGGTTTCGAGTCTGGCGAGGCCGCTCAACGTCACCCTGGCAGCGGTGGTTCAACACGTACAAGTACTCGAAAAGAGCGGACTGGTGCACACGACGAAAGTTGGCAGGGTGCGCACATGCAAGATGGAGACAAAGGGGCTCTCGGTGGCGGAGCAGTGGATTGGCGCACGACGCTCGCTGTGGGAGAGACGGTTCGACCGGCTGGGTGATTTGTTGGCCGAAGATGAGAAGTAAGGCGAGCGGGAGGGCTCTGAATCCTGTGTCAGGGTTCAGAATCGAACAGGGCATGTACTCGGTTCATCAATCGGAGTTGCCGTTCGTCGGCATGTCACACGAGTTTGTGGGAGCGGACCACGGCGGCGTCGCAGTCTCGTTTTTCCTGGTGAATGGAGAACCCGGTCGAGGAACGCGGCTGCACATGCACGACTACGATGAAGTGGTTTATGTAATTGAAGGCCAGTCGACGTGGACAGTGAACGGTCAGGAACGGGCGGCACGCGCCGGGGATGTTCTCGTTGTGCATGCGGGCGAGCCACACAAATTCGTCAACAGCGGCGACGGAGTCCTACGACAGATCGATATCCATCTGAATCCGGAGTTTAAGACGACGTGGCTGGAAGAGTAGGTATCAGAAATATGCGATGGAGAGAAATCGCCCACTGATCTAGAGGACGGCTGTGTCGTTTAGAGGCTGGCGGTCTGTGCTTCGATCTGCCCTTCGATCTGGGAGTCGGATTGGGATTGTGGCTGGGAAGCGAGAGCAACGGAGCGGACATGGAGACGCATCGCAGCGAAGGCCACGCGGCAGATGCCGTAGGCCAGGAGAACTCCGAAGGCCAGCGCTGCGAGGCTGGCACAAGCTAACATCAGTAGATTGATTGCGTCCTGCATTCAGATTTCGTTTCTGGCCCTGCCGTCGAATTCTGTTGTGCTTCTGTTCTGCTACGTTTTCTATTTGCGAGCGTTCTTAAGGAAGCCCATGAAATGTACGATGCCATTGTTACAGAAATAAGCTGTACATTGACCCTCGTTTCTGTTGACGAATAAGATACCAGTAAGGGGATTGGTACCAACGTAATTACTGGGTCCATCAGACGATTCGCAAGCGGAACACCACCGGTCGCGCATTCTTCCTAAGAAAATTCACATGTCCATCACACACATCTCGGTACGGGGTGCGCGGCAGCACAATCTGCGCGACATCAACGTGCAGATTCCGCGGAACACACTGACGGTGGTCACCGGCCTTTCGGGTTCAGGCAAGTCGTCGCTGGCCTTCGACACGATTTATGCCGAGGGACAGCGGCGCTACGTAGAAACCTTATCGGCATACGCACGGCAATTCTTAGATCAGATTGAGCGGCCGGATGTGGATTCGATCGAGGGGCTGAGCCCCGCGATTTCGATCGAGCAGAAGACGACGAGCCGGAGTCCGCGCTCGACAGTGGGCACGATCACGGAGATCTACGACTATCTGCGGCTGCTGTATGCGTCGGTGGGCGTGCCGCATTGTCCGAATTGCGGACGGCAGATTTCGCGGCAGAGTGCCGAGCAGATCATGGAGCGCATCCTGGCGCTGGGGCAGGGCGAGCGGGTGACGATTTACGCGCCGGTGGTGCGCGGGCGCAAAGGCGAGTTCAAGGACTTACTGGATAAGCTGGACCAGCAGGGATTTCGCGCGCGCGTGGACGGCGAGCTGCGGGATCTGGCTGAGCCGATTGACTTGGAAAAGCGCAAGAACCACACGATCGAGGCGGTGGTGTATCGCGCGGTGCTGAAGCCGGGGATCGAGAAGGCGCTGGAGTCGTCGGTGGCGAAGGCGCTGCAGATGGCGAACGGGCTGGTGCTGGTGGCGTCGCAGCATGATGAGCAGCTTTATTCTTCGTCGATGTCGTGTCCTGATTGCGGCCTGGATGTGCCGAAGCTCGAGCCGAGGAGTTTCTCGTTCAACAGCACGTATGGGGCATGTCCCGAGTGCCATGGGCTGGGGAGCATTTACGACTTCGATCCGGCGAAAATCATCAACGACTGGTCGAAGCCGCTGCTGGATGGAGCGCTGGGGCCGGGTTCGGCGTCACAGTATCTGCTGAAGCTGATCAAGCTGGCGGCGGAGCGGTACAAGATCGACCTGAACAAGCCCTTTGAGAAGCTGCCGCAGAAGCAGCAGGAGCTGCTGCTGAACGGGCCGCCCAAGGCGGAGGCACCGAGGACTGGATTTCATGGAATTCTTGCCTATTTGCGGGATGCGCTAGAGGAGTCGCGCTCGGACACGTATCGCGAGTGGATGATGAACTACATGTCGGCGTCTGTGTGTCCGGTGTGCAAGGGCAAACGGCTGAGACCGGAGTCGCTGGCAGTGAAGGTCGGCGGGCTGTCGATTGCGGATTTCACGGCGCTGCCGCTGGGGCGCGCGCTGGAGGCGGGGCGAGCTACTCCCTTCTCGGCGCGCGAGGCGTTGATTGCGGAGCGGCTGCGGCGGGAGATTGTGGAGCGGCTGGAATTTCTGACGGCTGTGGGGCTGGGATATCTCTCGCTCGACCGGAATGCGGCGACGCTATCGGGCGGCGAGGGACAGCGGATTCGTCTGGCGACGCAGATCGGGTCGCGTCTGCGCGGCGTGCTGTATGTTCTGGACGAACCTTCGATCGGGCTGCATCAGCGTGATAACCAGCGGCTGCTGACGGCGCTCGAGTCGCTGCGCAATCTTGGGAATACGGTGCTGGTGGTGGAGCATGACGAGGAGACGATTCGTCATGCGGACTACGTGCTCGACCTGGGGCCGGGCGCGGGCAAGCTGGGGGGACATGTGGTGGCGGAGGGGACGCCGCAGGAGATCATGGAGGCTCCGGGATCGCTGACCGGGCGGTATTTGTCGGGCGCACAGGCGATTCTGCACAGGATGGCTCCGCGGGCGCTGACCGGCAAATGGATTACGGTCGAAGGCGCGAAGAGCCACAACCTGCGCGATGTGACGGCGCGCTTTCCGCTGGGTGTGATGACGGTGGTGACGGGGGTTTCGGGTTCGGGCAAGAGCACTCTGGTGAATGACATTCTTTATCGCGCGCTAGCGAAGGAGTTGTACGGTTCGCGCGAAGAGCCGGGCGAATACAGGCAGATTCGCGGCTTTGAAAATATCGACAAGGCGATACGGATTGATCAATCGCCGATTGGAAGGACTCCGCGGTCAAATCCGGCGACATATACAGGAGTGTTTACGGCGATCCGCGATCTGTTCGCGATGCTGCCGGAGTCGCGCGAGCGTGGATACAAGGCGGGGCGGTTCTCGTTCAACGTGACGGGCGGGCGCTGCGAGGCGTGCCAGGGCGATGGACAGCGGCGCATCGAGATGAATTTTCTGCCGGACGTTTATGTGCAGTGCGAAGTATGTAACGGTCGCCGTTACAATCAGGAAACGCTTGCGGTGAAGTTCAAGGGATATTCGATTGCGGATGTGCTGGACCTGGCGATCGAGGACGCGCTACCGGTGCTGGCCGATATTCCGCTGGTACGGCAGAGGCTGGAGACACTGGTGGATGTGGGGCTGGGATATATTCATCTGGGACAGGCGGCGACGACGCTCTCGGGCGGCGAGGCGCAGCGGATGAAGCTCGCGCGCGAGTTGAGCAAGCGCCAGACTGGACGGACGCTGTATCTGCTGGATGAGCCGACGACAGGGCTGCACTTTGACGATGTCCGCAAGCTGCTGGAGGTGCTGCACCGGTTGACGGACCTTGGGAATACGGTGATTATCATCGAGCATAATCTGGATGTAGTGCGGAATGCGGACTGGATTATCGACCTCGGGCCGGAGGGCGGCGAGGATGGCGGGCAGATTGTGGCCGAGGGTACTCCGGAACAGATTGCAGACGTGAAGGGTTCGTTTACAGGTGAGTTCTTGCGACGGTTCTATGAGACGACACAGGGTTGCGCGAGGGTTGCGCCGGTTGCGGCGTTCCCCTTGACCAGCAACGGACGCGAGCCGAAGCGGAACACGGAGCGTCGCAAGGCTGTGAAGAAAGACTGGGTGCAATGAGACCGGAGCCGCGGCCTGAAGGCATCGATCCGCTGGAGAGGTTTGAGGCAGAGCGAGAGCTTGCGCCGGAAAATGTTTTCGTGCAGACAGATGAAGCGCGGGAGATTTCCGCGCAGCCGTGGAATGAGTCGGCGACAGATATAGTTGCCGCGGAGAATTGGACGCCGCCGGAACTGCACTGCGCCTACGAGGCGACATTTCCGCATCAGTTTCCTCGATTGATTCCAAACCTTGGGCATGTGGCGCTGTTTTTCGTAATGGCGGTCGTGGTGCTGGGGGTGGGCCAGGTGCTGGGAGTCCTGCTCGTCGCACATTTGCACTTCTTTGGTGATCGCAGCATCGATGCGCTCATGCACCTTTCAGCGGAAGACGCGCGATTGAGCATTCCAATTCAGGCGTTTTCTTACGGGCTAATTGCGCTGGTGACGGTTGCGGTGTTTTCACTGCTGTGGCACCAGCCGTTTTCGACGGGCGTGCATTGGAAGGGCGACACGGCAAAGCGCAGATTCATCGCGCTTGCGCTGCTGGGGCTGGCGGCGGGCATCGGCATCAACCTGTTCGGCGGTTTTCTACCCATGCCGAAGGAGCCGCCGATTGTTCAGGGCATGATGAAGTCTCCACTGGGCGCGTGGATGATGCTGATCTTTGGCGTGACCGTGGCGCCGCCGATCGAGGAGCTGGCGTTCAGGGGGTTTCTGCTGCCGGGGCTGGTGAACTGCTTTCGCTGGGTGGCACGGAAAGGCGGCATTTCCGAGAGCACGGTCCGGTGGGTGGGGATTCCGGTGTCGATTTTTCTGACCAGTATCGGCTTCGCGTTGATGCATTCGGCGCAGCTATCGCACGCATGGGGACCGCTGCTGCTGATCGGCATGGTAAGCGTGGTGCTGTGCATCGTACGGCTGGTGTCGGATTCTGTTGCGGCCGGGGCAGTGGTGCATGCGGCGTATAACTTTACGCTGTTTGCGGCGATGCTGGTACAGACGGGGGCCTTCAGACACCTGGAGAAGCTGGGGTCCTGAGCGGCAGACTCTACGATCGCAGTCGGCAGAAAGGACAGTAACGTGGCTGAAATACTTGCATCTGTCACGCCGGCTGTAATGGAAGGCCACGGCGGATACAACCGCAGCTCGCAGGTGCAGGCGGCCGGTCTGTCTCCGGCGGTGTCGATGCTGGAGTCGGCAGCCAGGATAGCGGAGCTCCCTGCAGGGCCGCAGCCGATCGTGATCGCCGACTACGGTTCGTCGCAGGGGCATAACTCGCTGGTTCCGATCGGAGCAGCAATTAACATACTAAGAGAACGGATTGGACCAGAGCGGGCGATCTCGGTGGTTCATACCGACCTGCCTGGGAACGACTTCACGGTGCTTTTCCAGACGCTGCTGAATGATCCCAACCGCTACCTGCGAAACGATCCCGCAGTTTTCGCGTCGGCGATTGGGCAGTCGTTCTATGAGCAGATCCTGCCCCGCGATTCTGTGACTCTGGGCTGGAGTTCCTGGGCGGTCCAGTGGCTGAGCCGTGCGCCGGGGCCGATTCCCGACCATGTGCAGGTGGCTTTCAGCAACGACGCGGCGACGCGGGCGGAATTCCACAGACAGGCAGCCGAGGATTGGGAGCAGTTCCTGCTGATGCGGGGACGCGAGCTCCGCCCGGGCGGCAGGCTCGCGGTGATGACTATGGCAGTCGATGAGAATGGAGAGTTCGGCTACCGTCCGCTGCTGAAGGCCATGTATGGGGCGCTTGTCGAGATGGCAGACAGCGGATTTATCAACTCGGAGGAACTGAGCAGCATGGTGATCCCAACTGTTGGGCGCAGTCGAGAGGATCTTCTTGCTCCGTTTGGAGAGAGTGGTCGTTTCGGCGGTCTCCAGGTTAAAGAAGCTGAAGTCTTCCTTGGCGAGGATCACATCTGGTCGGAGTTTGAACAGCATGGCGATGCTTGCGTATTCGGGTCCAAGTGGGCGGCTTTCTCGCGGGCCTCGGTCTTCCCGACGTTGGCGGAAAGCCTGGACGGCGGCGGAGACTCGCGACGCTACGCATTTATCGATCGTCTCGAAGCTCACACGGCATCACGGCTGGCAGCCGCGCCCGAGCGCATGCTGATCCCGCTCGGCAAGGTGCTGGTGGCAAAAGAAGTCACCAGCGGCGAGTGAAAGCTACAATCGGAGTGATGACTACGAGCTATCGCACTTCCCTGCTGCATCTGCTCTCACGCATATCGTTTAAGCTTGGCGACTTCACGCTTTCTTCCGGAGCGAAGAGCGACTACTACATCGATTGCCGCACGACGACTCTGCATGCCGAGGGTGGACGACTGACGGGGCTGGCGATTCTGGAACTGCTTCGCGAGCACAAGCTGAAACCAGCGGCGGTGGGAGGATTGACGATGGGCGCGGACCCGATCGTGTCCAATGTAGCCTCAGGCAGCGCGTGGCATTCGCTGGAGCGCCATGGAGGGCCGCTGATTCATGGCTTCCTGGTACGCAAGGCGGAGAAGACGCACGGAACGGGCCGGCGGATCGAGGGATTTCTGGAGAAAGGCGCGTCCGTGTTGATTGTGGACGACGTCTGCACGACCGGGGCTTCGACGATTACAGCGATCGAAGCGGCGACGGGAGCTGGTATGAAGGTGATTGCCGCGGTCTGCCTTGTAGAACGCGAAGAGGCGAAGGGTCGTCCTGCGGTCGAGGCAGCGTGTGAGGGTGCTCCGTTTCTGAGTCTGTTCAGCGCCCATGACGTGCGAGCGGCGCATGTGGCGCAGATGGCGATGTAAGAGCCGGCGTGTAGGTGTGAGGCGCCAAAAAATGAGGGCAGATGTGGAGTGTCTGCCCTCGTTCAGTGTTGCTGGTGCGTTCGTTATCCCTGATAAACCCTCAGTGCTGTTACTGGTTGTTTGCCGGAACAGAGAGCTGGCTGGTCTGTGGAGCGGCGGGGGGCTGGCCGGTCATGTTGGAAAGCAATTGAACTTCGACTCGCCGGTTTTTGGCGCGCCCGGCAGCGGTCGAGTTTGGTGCGACTTCCTGATCCTTGCCAATACCGATCAGATAAAACTTGTGCGGAGGCACGTTGTGCTGCGCGGCCAGATATTGAACCACGGCCTGGGCACGGCGCTGGCTGAGATCGTAGTTATAGGCGGCTGAACCCACGGAGTCGGTTCCGCCGGTGACTTCAAGGATGTAGCTCTTGGTTTCGCTAAGCTGTGTGGCAAAGACATCAAGCTGGGCGCGGTCAGCTTTGTTGAGGTCGGCCTTGTCGAAGGCGAAGGTCACGGACACGTCGGCGACCTGCTTATAGTTGTCGAGATTGGCGACCACGCTGCCAAGCGAGTCGGCCCGGTTGACGGCTTCCTGTGCAGACTGTTGCGCCTGATTGGCCGACTGGCCGGCGGTTTGCGCCTGCTGGTTGGCGGTGTTAGCGGAGGTCTGAGCCTGTTGGATGCCGGCCTGGGCGCGCTGATTGACATCATGAATGTTGCGATTGTTGGTCGCGGTGGCGTCATCAAGTTCGTTGGTGTGCTGGATGATAGGCGTGGTCTGGCTGCGGACGTAGTTCTTGGTGCTGCAGCCAGTAGTCAGGAGCAGCGAGAGCGCTCCCAAGACGGAAACTGCGTAGAGCGTGCCTGATTGAGATTTTATACGAATCATAATTTTCGAACTCCGCTTTCGGACTTCACGCCTGGGCGACCATGGCCGCCCAGGTTCTGTTCGTGGGCAACTTCCAGGGAACGGGGGAAACACGGGCTCGTTTAAGGACGCAGGGCCGGTGCTTCCTTTCGTATTCCAAGTGCAAGCGCCATGCCAAACCTGTGATGACTTCATAATAGACATTTTTTGAATAACTTATGAAATATTTCTCACCTCGGACTTTAAAGATGCTCTTTGCCCGGATCGAGTATCTTTTACGTGGTTGCCGGGAAATCGCGGAACGGACAGCGCCAGGATTGCCAAACGGCTAGACTGAGAAAAGTTGCGATGGATTTACACGAAAAGATTCGAAGTTTACCGACGCGGCCGGGCGTGTATCTGTACAAGAACGCCGACGATGAGGTGATCTACGTCGGCAAGGCGAAGAATCTGCGGTCGCGGGTGCGCTCGTATCTGCTGGAGGCTTCGCAGGCAAACGCCAAAACCGGCTCGCTGATGCGCGAGGCGGTCGATGTGGATTACATCCTGGTCGATAACGAGCACGAGGCGCTGGCGCTCGAGAACAACCTGATCAAGCAGCGAAAGCCGCGCTTCAACATCCTGCTACGCGACGACAAGACCTATCCGTATGTGAAGCTGACGCTGGGGGACCGCTATCCCAAGGTGTTTGTGACGCGCAGACTGCGCAAAGACGGCGGAGCGTACTATGGGCCCTATTTTCCGGGGAACCTGGCATATCGGATTGCGGAGCTGATCCACCGGAGCTTTCTGCTGCCGAGCTGCAAGGTGGATTTGTCGCGGTATCATCCGCGCCCGTGTCTGCAGTACTACATCAAGCGCTGCCTGGGCCCGTGCGTGGAGGGGCTGACGACTCCGGAGGCTTATCGCGAGGCAGTGAGGGATGCGCAGATGTTTCTGGGGGGGCGCGGCGCGGACCTGACGAAGTCGATCGAGAATCGCATGGAAGCAGCGGCGGTTGCGGAGCAGTTCGAGCTGGCGGCGAAGTATCGCGACCTGCTGGTGACGATCAGCCAGTTGCACGAGAAGCAGCGGATTGCGTCAGCGGATAGCGACGATGCGGACCTCTTCGGATATCACTACGAGAACGGCATGCTGGCGGTGAATCTCTTCCACATGCGCGGCGGAAAGATTGTGGACCGGCGGGAGCTGTTCTGGGAAGACGTAGATTCTCTGCTGCTGGAAGAGGCTGGTGCAGAAGACGATGAGATTGTGCAGGCTGAAGCCGAGCGGCGTCCGTTTGAAGCTGGGGCGTTTTTCGCCGCGCTACTGAAGCAGCTTTATATCGATCAGCAATACGTGCCGCGGGCGATGTATCTGCCGGTGGACTTTGCGGATCGCGCGGTACTGGCGGCGCTCCTGGCGGAGCGCAGCGGGCATCGGGTGGAGATTGCGGTTCCGGTGCGCGGGGAGAAGCGGTCGCTCGTGGATCTGGCGGGGCAGAATGCAAAACAGAGCTACGATCAACGCTTCCGCGTAATGCAGCCGTCGCAGAAAGCAACCCGGGAGGCGCTGCAGGATGTGCTGATGTTGCCGGAGCTTCCGCGCAGGATTGAGTGCTTCGATATTTCGCACATTCAGGGCGCGGAGACGGTGGCGTCGATGGTGGTGTGGGAAGATGGCGCGATGAAGAAGTCGGACTACCGGAAATTTCAGATCAAAACGGTAGACGGCGTGGACGATTTCGCGTCGATGCGCGAGGTGATTGGGCGGCGCTACAAGCGCCTGGTTGAAGAGAACCGGCCGATGCCGAGCCTGATTCTTGTGGATGGCGGGCTGGGGCAGCTGCACGCGGCGGCGGAGGCTCTGGAAGGACTGGGGCTGACGACGCAGCCGCTGGCGTCAATCGCAAAGCGCGAAGAGATTATTTATCTGTACGGGCAGGAGAATGAGCCGGTGGTGCTGGAGAGGCGATCTCCGGTACTGCACCTGATCCAGCATGTGAGGGATGAGTCGCACCGCTTCGCCATTGCCTATCACCGCAAACGGCGTGAGATGCGAGACCGCGATTCGGAGCTGCTGACGATTCCCGGCGTAGGCGCGCGAACAAGGACTCGGCTGATCGAGCACTTCGGAAGCCAGCGCAGCGTGCAGCAGGCGGGGTTGGAGGCTCTGATTGCCGTGGTTCCGAGGAAGACGGCGGAACTGATCTATGCGCATTTTCACGCGGAAGCGGCAGCCCCCCGAGCCCTTTCCCATCCTCGCCAGTGAAGACTGAATGGAGACTGGCATTTCCCTAAAGCACGGGATTGTAGAAGTCCGCAATGAACTGCACCCCTGGAACATACCGGTTCAGCAGCTGTCGATCTCCCGTAAGGAAAAGATCGATTCCTGCCGACGCCGCACAAGCCAGGTGAATCGCGTCACCCACCTTGAGCTTCTCGACAGACCGCAGTCTGCTGAAGGGCAACACGGCGCGATCATCGAACGGCAGGAAGACAAAACCCATTTCGCCGAGCGTCTCGCGAATCACAGAAGCGTCAGCGGCAGTGGACGTTTTTCGCACCCCGGCCATCAATTCTCCCAAGCCGAGATAACTGGAATAAAGAGAATCGCCACGATCATACGACTGCTTCAGCAGTCGCCGCACCCTATGTATATGCTGCGGATGGTCTTCCAGAAGATATACGAAGAGCATCGTGTCCCAATAGATTCGGCTCACTCGACTTCCTCGTCGTGTCCACGAACCCAACGCATGAACCCCTCCGCCCCTCCGTAAGCAGCAATCTCTTCTTTTAGCAGGCCGCGCAGCTTCTCTGTTAACCGGTAGGCGCGCGCCTCTGAATCTTCAGCGATAGGCGTCTCCGGCAGCGTCGATTCCAGCCTTTCCGCTTGGCCTTCAGCCGCAATGCGGTAGTGAACCACGACGGTTGGGCTGGTCTTCGACTTTGGGCCGTCAATGGCAATAATTTCCAGGCCATTCTCACGTTGAAATCCGCGCGTCGTGATCGCACTGCACAGGAGCGGTACCCTGTTGCCGGGGAACATGGTTTTGTCGAGGTCGTCCTTCAACAGGTCCTTAACGGCAATTGAAAACTCGCTCTTGCCCGCCTCTTTTGCAGGCTGCACGTACTTCCTTAAGGCTACTGCTCGTACTTTTTCGCTCAAAGAAAGATCCATGGGGGCATGATCCTCTATCAAATAATCTAGCAAGAACATAGTACTTAAGCAAGAATATTCTTTCTTTATGCCCAGGAACTTTCCTGTCGTTTAGACGTATGGTTCACACATGGCCACGACGACCATCGCAGGCTCCGTTTCCCAAAAATATTCCAACCCAGGCACCATCCTCTGGCTGAGCCTTACGTTCGCGCTGCTCAAGGTCGCGCTGCATATCATCACGAACATCATTGCGCAGCACCAAGGCTACGGCATCTTTCGCGATGAGATGTATTACCTGATCTGCGGGCAGCGGCTGGCCTTCGGGTATGTGGATCAGCCTCCGATGGTAGCCGTGGCAGCGCGTGTGACGGAAACGCTGTTCGGGCACGACCATATGTGGTCGCTGCGGCTGATTCCGGCGCTGGCGGGCGGCGCGAAGGTCTTTCTGACGGGGATGCTGGCATGGGCGCTCGGCGGCGGACGGCGCGCGGCCGCGCTGGCCATGCTCGGCGTACTGATCGCCGGTGTCTATCTCGGCATCGACAGCTTTCTGTCCATGAACTGCTTCGATCCGGTCTTCTGGATGACGTGCACGCTGGCGCTGATCATGATTGTGCAGGCGGAGCGGCCGGAGGCGGTGCGGAACTGGTGGATCCTGCTTGGCGTGAGCGCGGGCCTCGGCTTAGAGAACAAGGTTTCCGAAGTTTTCTTTCTGGTCTGCGTGCTGGTGGCCCTGTTGCTGACGCCACAGAGAAGGATTCTCAAGAGCAAGTGGTTTGGCGTGGCCGTGCTTCTGATGGTTTTGCTTGCCCTGCCCAATCTGCTCTGGCAGATTCACTATCACTTCCCTACTCTCGAGTGGCTGCGTGACGTGCAGCACAGCGATAAGGATGTGAAGCTGGGACCGCTGGAATTTCTGCGTGCGCAATGGTTCGCGATGAATCCCGCAACGGTGCTGGTTTGGGTGAGCGGAGTAGTTTGGCTGCTGCTGACCAGGGCGGCGCGACCGTTTCGTTTCCTGGGCGTGGTGTATCTGCTGTTCCTCGCGCTCATGATGGCGATGCACGCGAAGGATTACTACCTGGCGCCGGTGTATCCGGTGTTCTTCGCGGCGGGCGGAGTCGCGTGGTTTTCATGGGCTCGAGAGCAGGCGTGGAAGAATGCGCTGATCGGCGCATACGCGTTGGCGTTGATATGGGTAGGTTACCGGTCAATACCTTTCTCCATTCCAGTAATGCCGCCAGAACGCTTTGTTGCCTATGAGAAGAAGATGGGCTTCGCTCCGCAGGACACGGAGAATCACGACGCGACCATCCTGCCGCAGTTTTATGCAGACCGGTTTGGATGGAGTGACCTGGTGGCACAGGTCAACGCGATCTATCACGCGCTGCCTCCGAATGAGCAGGCGGTGACCGGCATCTTCGCGGGCAATTACGGCCAGGCGAGCGCGATCAATCTCTTCGGACCGAAGTATGGTTTGCCGCAGGCAATCAGCGGGCATCAGAGCTACTGGATCTGGGGACCGCAGGGTTACACGGGGCAGGAGATGATCCTCATCACCGGTGCGACCTTCGATGAAGTGAAGAAATCTTACGCGTCCTGCAGCATTGCCGGAGTACGGAACAATCCGCTGGCAATGCCGTGGGAGCACGGAAATATCTATCTTTGTTATGGCAGAAACAAGACGTATGCGGCAGACTGGAATGACTTCAAGCACTACTACTAGAGCTTGAGGGCTTTCCGGTCCGGAGCCGCCTTGTCGACTGCCTCAGCTGAACCACGTCAACAACACACGCACGAACTTCCGCGAGTATTGCATACTTCGCATGCGACGGCGATCGTCGTCGGCACGTTAATCGGCAGCGGAATCTTTCTTGTTCCCCAGGAAATGATGCGGGCCACGGGTTCGTCGGGACTGGTGTACCTGGCTTGGATTGTGGGCGGGCTGCTGTCGCTTTTCGGCGCGATGACCTACGCAGAGTTAAGCACGATGCTGCCTTACACCGGCGGCGAATATGTATATCTGCGCAGGGTGTACGGCGACCTGACGGCGTTCCTATATATGTGGACGTGGTTTGCCGTGGCGAAGCCGGCTTCGATAGCGAGCGTGACGACAGGGCTCGCGCGCACGCTGGCGATTTTCCCCACGTTTCGATGGCTCGAGGGTACGGCATTCCACCTTGGGCTAGTAATCACGTGGGCACAGATTTTTGCCATCGCTATGACGTGGCTGATGACGGGGCTGAACTATCTCGGCATCAAGAGGGCGGGAGATTTTCAGCTTGTCTTTACGTGGCTGAAGGGCGTGCTGATCCTGGTGATCGCAGGGTTCTGCTTTGCGTCAAGCACGGGGCACTGGGGGAATTTCGGGACGGTGTTCGCCGGCGCGCATGGAGGATTCGGCGGTTTCATGATCGCGCTGATTGCGGCGCTGTGGGCTTACGACGGATGGAATGACCTGACGATGGTGTCGGGCGAGGTGCAGCATCCGGAGCGGAGCCTGCCGATCGCGCTCATCGCCGGGCTAGGCATCGTGGGGGTGCTGTACATGGCGACGAATGCTGCCATCCAATACATTCTGCCGGCAGCGACGATTGCGGCATCTCCGAGGCCGGCGGTAACTGCGCTAGGCGTAGTGACGGGGCCGTGGGGCGCGGCGCTGGTTTCAGGCGTGATGGCGCTGAGCATATTTGTAACTCTCAATGGCACAATTATGTCGGGGGCCAGGGTGCCGTTCGCCGCAGCACAGGATGGGCTATTCTTCCGGCGCATGGCCGATATTCATCCGCGCTTCCAGAGCCCGTCTACTTCACTGGTAGTCCAGGCCCTACTGACGACAGGACTGCTGCTGGCGGTGGGGCGGTTTCAGCAGCTGTTCGAATTGGCGATTTTTGCCGAATGGCTGTTCTACATGATTACCGCAACAACGATCTTCGTGTATCGGAGACGACAGCCGAAGGCAGTGACTTATCGCGTGTGGGGGTATCCGGTGGTGCCGGCGCTGTTCGTCTTAGCGGCAGGAGTGCTGCTGTACTACTCATACGCCGAAAACCTGAAGAATTCGCTGCTGGGGACGGCGGTGATTCTGCTGGGGATTCCGCTGCACTTTATCTGGCGGCCACGTCACCGTAACGCTGCCTCGTAGACGAGGCGGGCGGCGGCGAGGTCCTCGGCGGCGATGCCAAGGCCCTTATAGACGGCGCGGCGATCACTCGGGGGTGGTGGGATATTACCAGCGAGGATTTCTCCCAGTTCGGCGTAGATGGGCATACCGGTGTCGATGATATCGCCGGACTCGCATAGTGCGGACTCGCGCGATTCGACGATGATGCTGGCCTGCATGGCTTCGTTGTCGAGTTCGCGCTTACTGGCTCCTACAGCTGCGATGGCGGCGACGAAGGCTGTGGGCGAGAGATGTTTCCCGAGGATCAAGGGCTCGGAGACATTGGCGACGCCGATGACGATGTCGGCTCCGTACAGGGCTTCTTCGAGAGGCGAAGAGACGGCTCCGGTCTCGCAGGCGAAGGCATCAGCGTGTGAGGGAGTGCGGCTCCAGACACGGACTTCTTTGATCTCGCATACCAGACGAAGAGCCTGGAGATGCGCGCGAGCCTGCACTCCTGAGCCGAGGATGGCGAGGGTCAGCGGTCTGTGTGGAGTAAAGAGGCGCGCGGCGATGGCAGAGACAGCCGCGGTGCGCATCTCGGTGATGAGGCGGCCGTCGAGGGTCGCCAGTGGCTCTCCGGTGGAGGCGCGGAAGAGCTGAATGACGGCCTGGTGCGTGGGCAGCGTCGTGTTGTCGTGGTAGAAGGTGACTAGCTTCACACCCATGAGGTCGCCCCCTGCACCGAGCATGATGGCGGGCATGAGTCCAAAGACGCCGTTGTGCTCGGCTACGGGCAGGATGGTGCGGACGGGCTGCTTGATGGCTCCGGTAGCGAAGCGGATGAGCGCCTGCTCGAGGGCGGGGATGAGCGCTTCGTAGGTAAGGTGACGGCGGACCTGAGCTTCGTCGAGAGTGAGCATGCGCTGGAAACATGATAGCGGGTGGCTTTCGATGCGGCTGTTAGACTCTCTAAAGGAATGATTTTTGAGGAGAGTTTTGTGGCTGAGAACGAGGCGCAAGGAAACGAAGTGAAGATTACGGTGCGGCCGAATGGTCCGTACCGCGTCGAAGGTACGATCAAGCTGCTGGATGCGAATGGCGGGCAGTGGGATTTGACGGGAAAGCCGGCGATTTCGCTGTGCCGGTGTGGAGGATCGGCAAACAAGCCGTTCTGCGATGGAACGCACGCGAAGATCGGTTTCCAGTCGGCGCCGACTGCGCCTCCTCCGGTGGACGCACCGCAAGCTTAGACGCAACTCTGAGTCGCGAAAGGGGTGAGGAGCTTTGCTTCGCCCCTTTCTTTCATGCCGAGCCAATTCAGGGAATCTTCACGTCATCGCCTGCATCGATAAACGTGGGAGGTCTTTTGCCAGAGAATCCTTTGCCTCGAACTTCACGACAACCTTCTCAACAACCTTCGGGGCCTGGCCTGGGATTTGTTCTTGATCTCATTGGCCGCTCGGCCTTCCAGTCTCAACAAGGCACACAGCAAAAACCGATGCTGGTGGCGCCGGGTGAGCTGGCCGTCACGTTTATCGGTCATGCATCGTTTCTGCTGCAGGTTGGCGGACTAAACTTTCTGGTCGATCCGGTCTTTGCAAACTGGTTGGTCTTGATTCATCGGCTGCGACGGCCGGGAGTGCGGATTGAAGATCTTCCCGCGATCGACGCCGTGCTGCTAACGCACGCGCACATGGACCATCTGAACTTCCCTTCCCTTCGCAAGATCATTCGTCATTCGCGCCGCCTGCGTGGAAAGGCACCGGTGGCGATCGTTCCGGGTGGAGTGGAAGATCTTGTGAACAAACTGGGCTTTGCGCACGTACTGCCGATGAGATGGTGGGAATCGGTGAACGTCGGCGGGGTTGAGATCACGATGACTCCGGCACAGCATTGGGGCGCACGAATGATTCGCGACACGCATCGCGGCTTTGGCGGCTACGTGCTTCGGAACGGTCATCAGTCGGTATATCACTCGGGCGATTCGGGATATTTTGCGGGCTTCAAGGAGATTGGCGCGCGGCTGGCTCCGGAGATTGCGCTGCTGCCGATCGGGGCGTACCGGCCGGACGGTTTTCGTCGCGTGCACACCAGCCCGGATGACGCTCTGGAGGCCTTTCTCGATCTGGGCGCGCGGCAGATGGTTCCGATGCACTACGGCACATTTCGCCTGTCACAAGAGTCGATCGATGAGCCCCTGCCGCGATTGATGGAAGCGGCGGAACGGGCAGGAGTGGCAGACAAAGTCTGCGCACTTGGCGAGGGGGAGACGAAGATCTTCGCCGGATTGACCGAACTCGCCGGACAATCGAGCCGGTGAAATCGTTTTCGCCACCGTTTTCTTTTGCTGTATATTGCTTGAGGTAACGATAACAGTACATCGTTCTCATTCGATCCGCATTGCTCGGTGAACCCGCTTTTTTATGGCAAACGATCAGTCGCAAGGCTACACCATCGGAGTAGACCTGGGTGGAACAAACCTGCGCATCGCAGCCTACACGCGTGCCGCTGGATTGCTGGACACAATCCTCTTACCAACGCGTCTGGCAGCAGGGCGGATCGCGGTTGTCGAAGATCTGTGCGGTGCGGTCGTCGATCTGGAGAATCGCTTTTCTCCGCGATATACGCTGGCCGGCATCGGTGTTGGCACTCCTGGACCGCTGGAATTACCGGCGGGGCGGCTGCATAATCCTCCGAACTTGATCGGGTGGGATGGATTCGACCTGCTCAAGGAACTGGAAACGCGGTTGAATCGGAGTGTCATCCTGCAGTCCGACGCAAACCTGGCCGCGCTGGCGGAATGCATGCTGGGGCGCGGTCTGACGATGGGTATTGATTCACTCTGCATGCTCACGCTGGGCACAGGCGTTGGTAACGGTATCATCCTCAATGGAAAAATCTGGGATGGCGCAGCAGGAATGGGCGGCGAGGCAGGTCACGCGACGATCTATCCCTATGGAGCGAAATGCCCCTGCGGAAACGATGGCTGCCTTGAGATGTATGCGTCAGCGACAGCGGTGGTGCGCACGGCAAACCAGCGGATTGCTGCCGGTGCGGCTCCGTTACTGGCCGGACAGACGTGGTCGGCGCGCACGCTGGCGGAAGCCGCTTTCGAGGGCAACACAGATGCGAGACAGATCTATACGGACGCGGGACGGGCGCTGGGCATCGGCCTCGCAGCACTCGTGAATACATTGAACCTGCCGTTGTACGTGGTGGGCGGCGGGCTGGTGCAGGCCTGGGAGCTGCTGAAGCCTGCGATTTTCGAAGAGTTGAACCACCGCAGCTACGTATACCGGCTGACCGCGCCGGGGAGCCCGGTGGCAACCAACAATCCCCGGGGAGCCACCCATGTGCTGCCAGCAGAGCTGGGCCCGGACGCGGGACTGCTCGGAGCGTGTATTCTTCCCTTCACGGCAGACGAGCGAAGTCTGGTCCACGTCTAGGGGTCACAGCTACATGCGGCTGAACTACTATCTGGCGAAAGGCTCCCTTGTGGGCGCGTTGGGCGGGCTGCTTTTCGGCTTCGACACCGCCGTCATTTCGGGCACCACGCACCAGCTTACGCAAGTCTTCCATCTGACACCCAGCGGGCTGGGAACCACGGTATCGATTGCGCTGCTGGGGACAATCATCGGCGCGATGTCCGCGGGCGAGCTGGGGCAAAAGCTAGGGGGACGCGAGGCGCTGCGCATCATGGCGGTGCTGTATGTCGTCTCAGCGGTGGGCACCGCGCTCTCCTGGAACTGGTCTTCGCTACTCTTCTTTCGACTCATCGGCGGACTCGGCATCGGCGGGTCATCGGTGCTGGGACCCGTGTACATCGCCGAGCTAGCGCCGGCCAAGTGGCGCGGCCGCCTCGTCGGTCTTTTTCAGATCAACATCGTCGTCGGCATTCTGCTAGCGTATGCGTCCAACTACGTGGTTGCGAGCCTGAACCTGGGCGCTGTCCAGTGGCGCTGGCAGCTGGGAGTGGCTGCAGTTCCGGCGATTTTCTTTCTCCTCTTGCTGTACGCCATTCCACGCAGCTCACGGTGGCTGGTGACGCAGAGCCGCATCGATGAAGCTCGGGAAGTTCTTCGTTTAATGGGTTCGCCGGATTCCGAGGCGGAGCTGAAGGAGATCATTGACTCCATTCATCTGGAGCGGTCGGCCAAGAATGAGCCCCTCTTCCAGCGCAAATACCTGCGTCCCATCTTTCTGGCCGTCAGCATCGGACTATTCAATCAGCTCTCGGGCATCAATGCCATTCTCTACTATGTGAATGACATCTTCTCCGCTGGTGGATTCAGCGGCCTGTCTGCGGACAAGCAAGCGGTGATCATCGGGGCGATGAACCTGGCGGCGACAGTCCTCGCAATGTCAGTGATTGACAAGCTCGGCCGCAAAACTTTGCTGCTGATCGGGTCGGTGGGTACGGCGGTGTGCCTTGCCGGCGTCGCCGCGATTTTTCTGTCGAACAGCCATCAGAGCGACCTGGTCTGGCTGCTGGTCGGCTTCATCTTCTTCTTCGCCATCTCGCAGGGCGCGGTGATCTGGGTGTACATCAGCGAGGTCTTCCCGACACGGGTTCGATCGAAGGGCCAGAGCCTCGGCAGTTCTTCTCACTGGATCATGAATGCGATCATCACCAAGGCATTTCCGTCGATCGCGGCGGTGTCCGCAGGAGCGCCGTTCATCTTCTTCTCTGCGATGATGGCCTTGCAATTCTTCGTCGTGCTTGCGTTCTATCCGGAGACCAAGGGCGTGACGCTGGAAGCGATGCAGCGAAAACTCGGGATTGAGTGAAGGCGCATCGGTCGCCTGAAGTCTTTAAATGCCCTCTCGATTGCACCCGATACGAGGGAAGAAAAGCGGCAAGTTCAGATCACGCATCCCTTTCATCCTCTGTGTGGCAAGCAATTTGATCTCATAGAACAGCGGTACATCTTCACCGAGAGCTTCGTGTACTTTCACGATGTCCACGGCCATTTGCGGGAAATTCCCGCAGTTTGGACGGGTTTTGTGAAGGACGCTTATGTGGAATTGGCCGCAGGCCGCTCGCCTCTACACGCGATGCATCTTCTCGAATTGGCCGATCTGGTGGAGCACATGGCGAAGGAGGTGAGCCGTGGCCTGTAAAGAGAATCACGCCGTGTATGTATCCATAATTACGCCGATACGTAAGACGGGAGGTTCGGTTGCTGTCTCGCTGTCGCCGTATCTGTCTTGATTCGTCCGGATATACTGAGAGTATTTCTGTTTGCAGTGTAGCTTAGTGTAGGCATATTTATAATTACATATGAAGACGCAGAAACGCTTGACCAAAGTCCCTACGGCCAAAGTTCAGGCTCTCCGGCAAAGCGGAACGCTTCATCGACGACCGGGAAACGTACAGGATCGGTTGTTTTTGGAAGAAAGCTTCTTCGATCCGCAGGACCTGACCCAGGTCAAATACGAGATGCTGCGCAGGGTCCAGAAAGACGAGATGCTGATCAGCGCCGTAGCCGCCAGTTTCGGGATTTCCCGGCCGGCTTTCTACAAGGCCCAGCGGGACTTCGCGCGCGCAGGCCTGGCGGGCCTAATTCCCCGACGACGCGGACCGAAACAAGGCCACAAGTTGACCGGGGAAGTTCTGGCGTTCGTGAAGCATATCCGCACTCAGGAGCCGGATATGACAACGCCGGAGCTGGTGCGAAGAATTCAGAAGAAGTTTTCCTTCCAGGTGCACCGCAGGACCGTGGAGCGAGCACTGGCAAACGCGAAAACAAAACAGAGCAAGCCATAGCTGGCGAAAGGAACTGCAGGCGATTGCATCCGGCGACGATGCTCTCTGAGCGCTACGAAATGCTGCGCAGTTACGTACTGGCACGCAACAGTTCTTCGGGTTTGCGGCTGGGGCGGGGGGCATTGATGTCCCGCGGTCTGGCGGCGTGGATGCAAGTGGCCGGCGAGTTGATTGTGCCGGAGCGATCCGTTCCGTTGCATACAACCGAGACGGCCGGCGCTGATTTCGAACTACTTAGGTAATAGGTGGCTGTATGTATTCCGGAATCAGTTACTTGCGGGTATATACCTGATAAAAAACAGGTTAGCGCGAAGCGGTCAGGGATAAAGCGGCCAGAGGATGAGACGGCCAGCCTCGACAAACAGCAAAAGGCGCGGCTGGTGGCCGCGCCTTCTGAGTGAATCCGTACTATTTCAATTTTATCAGGTTGAGGGTATTGTTCAGCCAGGATTCTCGTGTGCTAACTGGCGTGTTTTGTGTTGATTCGAAGCGGGATTACTTTGGGTAGGGGTTGACAGCTCGGTAGAGTTGAGTACAACCCCACTCAAGCCGAACAAGCAACGGCTTGAGTGGCGCTAGCCGGCCAGTTAAAGGAAGAGTAGCCGACAGGGGCACTCGCGAAACTGTCACATTTCCTCTGTTCCGCAACAGCATGCCACGCATACACTCCTTCCATGCCTGGCAAGCAACATCTGACAGCTGCCTGTGTCGTCGCCATCGTGGGATTCGGCGCGTGCGGTCTGAACTTGCCTACGCCGTCAGTGCCACAGCCGCCGCCGCGCGTCCGGGTCTGGCGCAGGTCCACACCATTGCAATCCAAGTGCAGGATGTCTCAGGCGGCGATCTCGTCGACGGCAACGCGCTGAGTCGAGCGGTGGTCGCTAACTGGAATTCTGTCCTGAAGAAAAAGTACGTCGATTTCTATGTTATGCAGCCCTCGATGGACGCCACACTGAAGATCGTCCTGCTTCATAAGACCTTGTCCTGCGAACCTTCTACTTCGTTCAAGCAGAAATGCAGTCTCCGGTTAATCACCTCATCAACTCTCACCGATCGAGATGGCAAATTGATTTGGAGTGGATCAGAAGAGGAGTCCAAGGGCGAGTTTTGGGTCGGACACATTACGCCACAGGACGTTTGGAAATCAGATGTGTTTATCGAGGCTGCCGCGTATTGCCTATCCTTCACGACTTTACCCAGCTTGCTTCATTATTAAGCTCACAAGAGCCTCCCGAGGCACGATGACCGAGAAGCTTCGCCCCTACCTCTTCTATGACGTTGCCATCTCCATCTGCAGCATCTGCTACCGGCGCATCGACGCGAAGATCGTGTTCGAAGACGGCAAGGTGTGGATGCTGAAGCGGTGTCCGCAGCATGGGCATCAGCGCGTGCTCGTGGCCGATGACGTGGATTACTACCGGCGTTCGCGTGAGGTGTTCATCAAGACGCCCGAGCAGTCGATGGTGTACAACACGCCGGTGAAGTACGGCTGCCCGTACGATTGCGGGCTGTGTCCCGATCATGAGCAGCACAGCTGCCTGACGCTGGTGGAGATCTGCGATGCGTGTAACCTGACGTGCCCGATTTGCTATGCGGGCAGCGGACAGCACCGCACGGAGTTCCGCACCCTCGCAGAGATTGAGGCGATGCTGGACTGCGTGGTGCGCAACGAGAAACAGCCGGACGTGGTACAAATTTCGGGCGGCGAGCCGACGCTGCATCCCGAGTTTTTCCGCGTGCTCGAGATGTGCAAGCAGCGCCCCATCCGGCACCTCATGGTGAACACCAACGGCATTCGCATTGCGCAGGACGAGGAGTTTGCCGAGCGGCTGGCGGAGTTCATGCCGGAGTTCGAGATCTATCTGCAGTTCGACTCCCTGAACCGGGAGCCACTGATGAAGATGCGCGGAGCGGATCTTCGCCCTATTCGGCAGAAGGCGCTCGAGCGGCTGAACAAGCTGGGCATCTCAGCCACGCTGGTCGTTACCGTGGAGCGCGGCGTGAATGACGGCGAACTGGGGTCGATCATCGAGTTCGCGTTGGAACAGCCGGCGGTGCGCGGCGTGACGATTCAGCCGGTGCAGCAGGCAGGTCGCGTGCAGGGATTCTGCTCGACCGAGCACAGGCTGACCTTGACGGAAGTGCGACGGCGGATTCTGGAACAGACGAAGGTATTTCGCGCGGAGGACATAATTCCGGTGCCGTGTCATCCGGACGCGCTGGCGATGGCCTACGCGCTGAAACTGAGCGGCAAGGTGGTGCCGCTCACGGGCGTGGTTGCTCCGGAGGTGCTGATCGACGGGGCGCGGAACACCATCGTGTATGAGAAGGAGGCCGGACTGCGCGATCACCTGTTCAGACTGTTTGCCACGAATCACTCGCCAGCTTCGCAGGCCTCGACGTTGCGTGAGCTGCTGTGCTGCCTGCCGAAGGTGCTGATCCCGAAAAACCTAGGCTACAGGAATCTGTTTCGCGTGCTGATTGTGCAGTTCATCGATGCGGAGGCGTTCGATGTGCGCAGCGTGAAGAAAAGCTGTATCCACATCGCCCATCCTGATGGCAAACGCCTGATCCCGTTCGACACGTTCAACTTGTTCTATCGCGACGAACTGGAGACTACGCGTCTTTCTGCTTTGAGAGGCATCGGCGAGGAGGTTCCTGTCACCTCTTAATTAATTTGTTCCAGTAATTGCCGCTTGAGCAGGCGTCCTGCTACTGGCGGAACGGAGATCAAGCCATCCGAGTACGCCCAGTGCACATAGCCCCGCCACGCATGTCCATTGAATCAGGCTCATGCCCCACACCAGCGGTTGCGGCTTCAGGAAGTCGATCGCGAGCCTCCACGCGAGATAGCTGCCCAGAAAGATTCGAAATCGGGCACCCTCGCGCAAACGTGCGGGCAAACTCACTCCGAGGGCCACGAACGCCAGAAACGCAATCTCATACAACTGTACGGGATGGCGAGGAACGTGGTCGCCGAGGTCAACGGCCCACGGCAAGCTTGTGGCTTTACCGCAGGTATCGTCCGCCAGCCCGGCTAGAAAGCACCCCACACGGCCCACAGCGATGCCGACGACCAGGGGAATCACAAACAGGTCTCCGGTCCTGGAGCGAATGCCACTCACGCGTTTCGCCAGCTCTACTGCAAGCCAGCCACCCAGGAGTCCACCTACGATCGTCTTGCCGCCCCCCGAAACCAGCAGCGCCTTGAGGTGCCCGGCTCGCAGCGCAGCGAGCGCCGTCGGCCACTGCTCGGCCAATCCCAATAGCCGGCTTCCTACCAGGGCGCCGACAGCCGCGGCAGCAATTACGGTCCAGCGCTGCGGCTCGTCAATCACATCGCCTCGGCGCGCACGCAACCTGCGGAACACCGCGTAGCCAGTCGCATAGCCCAAAGACTCGAACACGGGATGCCAGACGGGATGCGAACCAACCGGAATCATGCGCATCGGTATCATGCCGGAAAGGAAAATCTAAAGCCAGGGAATAAGCGGCAGGGTGCCTCACTCAAGCTTTTTTGCTTGAGGGGGAGTTTTGAGCTCAGCTGCTTGCCTGCCCTGGGGTCTCAAGCGTCTTCAGCAATCCAGACAGACGCACTTTATCACGTTCGGCTGTTGTCATCGCGACGTACCCACATCTGGCGATAAAACCGCCAGATGTGAGGCACCCAAGTACTAGAAGTTAGACCCAGCCACTAGAAGTTAGAATGTGGGCCACCCGGCGAGGCGCGCCAAGCAATGGGCTCAGATGCGACGAGGCCGATTTTCCTCAATTCGTTGTGTTGGCACCCAGCTCCTTGAGTATCTTCTCCGCGTCGCGGCGAATCTCACCGCGGTACTCCCCGGTATCGGTCCAAGACGATGCTGGTGCCCCATGAGAATCCTGCAAGGCCAATGCTCTTTCGGCATGCTGCCGTGCCAGATCTTTCTGACCGTCGGCCAAGTAAGCATCCGCCAGGCTACCTTCCGCATCGGCCGAGTCAGGGTACGCAAGCAGGTTGAGTTCAAAAATCTCGACCGCAGGCTTGGTTTCACCTTCACGTAAGTGATCCTGGGCGATGATGCTGACGGTAACCTCTGGCCACAGCTGCGCTTTGGGATCTTTCTGGCGCGCTCCCAGCAATTGCTGCCGGGCTTTTTCGACTCCGCCGGGCGAGCGAATTTCATCGAGGATCGCTGCAGAGGCCACGGTATCGGCTGGTGCATGTCCTGGTGTCTTAATCAGTGTGGTCACAAACCAATTCACGATGATGCCGGGAAGCTCCGGATGCACTTTGAACATATCGGTTCCGTGGCCGCCATTAGCCGGAACCTTGCCACTCACCGGTGGTGGCGAGCAATAGCTACTTGACTGTTCGGCCAAGGGTGAAGCGCAGGCCTGTCCGGATGTTTGCGGGCAAAGAGGTATAGCCAATCGGGGTGATGTGCTGATCGCTGAGGTAATTGTCGAGTTGCAGGTAATAGCTCAGCCAGGATGTGATGGGGAACGTGGCTCCGAGGTCGAGCTTGGCGTAGGCGTGGTCGAGATTGCGATTGGGGAGAAGCAGCGTGTTGCCGCCGTTTATGTCGTCGCCGCCGAGAAAAGTGGAATCGTCGCTGCGGCTGGCGAATGCTCCTGTCGCGACGATGGTCATGTGCTTGGCGCTATAGGTGGCTCCCACAAAGCCGATGTGCGGAGGCCGACGGAAGGGACGCGCTCCCACGAGCGGCGTAGTGTTGCCGATGGGGATGGTTGGGAAAAGAGGGTTGAAGCTCGGCCCGACGGCGTCGGACGTGAACGACCGCTGAACGACGGCATCAAGGTAGGTGTAGCCGCCGCGAAGAAAGATGTTGCGGCCGATGCCGTATTCGATCTGACTTTCCAAGCCCTGCGCGCGAAAGGCCCCGGAGTTGAGGGTGAGTGAAAAGGCTCCCTCCTGCTCTAAAAAGCCCTGTAGCGATTGCTGTTGCGCGGGGGTGAGGTTGGGAAGCAGCGAAGGGACGAGGTTGGCGCCTACGTATTCTATCTGGTCGCCGAATTCATTGTGGAAGTAGGTCGCGCGCAGCAGGACCTTTTCGTTGAAGAGGCTCTGCTCGACACCGCCGTCGTAAGAGCGCGATAACTCGGGACCGATGGGGTGAATGCCGTACTCGTTGACAGTGGACTGGCCGCCGTTCTCGAGCAGGAAGGTATAGAGCGAGCCGAATTGGTCGTCAATCGTCGGCTCCTGGACGCCCTTGGCAAAGTTGAAGTTGATCTTCGTTCCGTGAAATTTTCCTTTGCCAGGGCGGACCGCGTAGTAGGAGACGCCTATGCGCGGGGTGCCTTCGGTCCCGAAGAGCTGGTTCTTCTGGATGCCTCCGCCGAGTGAGTAAAAGACGCGCTGCTTGAAGTCGCCATTCACTTGCAGCATGTAGTCGTAGTTGGTGCGTTCGAGGGTTTCGCTGAAATCGTAGACCCATTCGTTTTCGGCTCCGCGCTCGTCTTCGAAACGGAAGCCCCCGATTATGGTGACGTGAGGCGTGATGCTGTAGTCCATCTGCGCATAGAGATTGTCGCGGTTCGATACCTGGTCGATGGTGTAGGGATAGATACCGCCAAAATTCATCAGGGCCTGGCCGGCCGTGGCGTATCCATTTGCACCTTTGATGGGTACAAAATCGCCATAGAAGTTGCCCTCGAAGGGATTGCCGGCGGCGTAGTCCTGACCAGATTCTTCTCTTTTCCTCGCCAGGCCGTAACGGACGAGCCCGTGCCACGAGTCGCTGAAAGCATGGTCGATGGTTCCAGAGAGAAAGATGTCCTGGTCGGACTGTTTGCCATCGTTGGACATGCCGAAGAAGGAATATGTGCCGGGCAGGCCGGTGGCGAGAGCCGCGTTGTGCGCGGTGACGCGAATGGATGTTGCGCTGCCGAAAGAGTAGCCGAGATTCGCGACCGATGTGATGTTGTGGTACTCGTCCATCGGAACGGAGTTTTGGGTCTGGAGATCGCCGAAAGCTCCGTAGTAGTCGAATTTATGGTACGTTCCGCCGAGCTGAACCTCATTTCGATAGGTACCGAAGGAGCCCACATCGCCCTCATAGAGCAGCGATGGAGAGGACGTAGTGCCATGCGGCGTGAAGAAGGCGAGCGTACCAGCGGCGGCATCCGATCCCCAGAGCACGCTGTTCGGTCCACGATATGCCTCGACATGCGAGACGCCGGTACTGGAGACAGAAGAAAGATCAAAGCCTCCACCGATGTCTTCGATGGAGATGTTATCGAAGAGAACCTTGTTCGCGTCCGAGTTGCCTCCGCGAATGAAGACCGAGGTAACGCCGCCGCGCTGGCCGGTTTGTACGACGTCAAATCCGGGAACCTGACGGAGTGGATCGACCATAACAGCAAGGTTCTGGAAGTCGGTTTTGTTGATGACGGAGACTGACGCGCTCAACTGGGCTTGCGGCTCCGGCGTGCCGGTGGCAGTGACAACGATGGACTGGCGTACCCACTCCGGCTCAAGCACGACGTTCTGCTCGACGGCATCGAACTGACCGCCATAGAAACTGCTGGTTGCGAGCTGCCGGAAAGATGTCCCTCCAGCGAGGATATAAAACTGGCCGCTTGCCCCTGAGGTGATCTGGTAGGTTCCGTCGTAGCCGGTGTGCTGGCTCACGACGACCTTGCCGTTCTGGACAAGCGCGACGGTGGCGTTGGGGATGGGCAGACCTAGCGTATCGGTGACTGTGCCGTGGACGGTCACGGCTTGCAGAATTGGCGTGGAAAGCAGAAGGCTGGCAAAAAACAGGGCGCGGCGATTGCGCGACAAAGAGAGAGACATAGTTCCTCCGTTCCCCTCGGAACGCGGTTTGAAGCACAAGGGACCGGTCTCCTGACTTGCGCTGAACTGGATTACCTTCCCGGAGCGGCGGCTCCAGTGGTTGCTGCGATCCAGACGTTCTGCCGGCATCCCTAAAAGGAACGACGTGCAGGCGCGCTTACAGTTGCGGGGCAGTGGCGGATTTTCACCGCCTTCCCGAGCATCCCTTTGCATTATCGGTGAACATTGACTGCAGATTTCAGCTCGGCTTGTGGAGCTGTGAGTTGCAGCGAGGACCGCAAAAAAAAGCGGGCTAGCCTCTTTATAAGGCCAGCCCGCATCAATGTCAAAAGGTGTCGGCTCTTGATATTACAGGGAGATCTCGCAGCGACTTCCTGAAGGTGCGAATCTCGACCTGCGGTTTAGGAAACCGCTTTTGGGCTTATTGCACCCAGTTGCACAACCAGGAATGGCGCTGCACAAGTCTTAATATATCAATAGAATACAAGGTTATACGCGTTTGCACCTGATTGCATACATTCGCCCCAGTAAAGTATCACCAAAAGTATCCCCGAAAAATTCAGTTCGACCTGCGGTTTTCTTGTCCGCAGTCCCGACGAAAGCAACCAGCACCGGAACGAACTACGTCTGCCGTTTCCTGGCCGTCACAGGCCGGAAACTCGCTCTCGACTTGAATCAGTATTTCGTGGCTGACAAATCACTAAGGGTTTGACTTCGGGAATTTTTCTGCAATTTTCCTGGTAATTCCGCTTTTTCAGTTCCATGCCGCCGTTTGCAATGAAGTGCCAATCCTTGTGGCTTCGCTGGGAGGACTTGCCCATAAGCGAGCTGCCGCCGAAGCTGAACTTTAACCTGATTCTGCAATCTCAATAAGGGTGTAATTGGGCGAATTCCTAGGTGATGGCTGGAGGACGACAAGAACTCTACTTCAAGGTTTTCTGGACCGACCAAGAAGTAGAGAGCGGCCGATAACGGCTCTGGGGTTTTTCAGTTGGGGAGTCCGAGATTCCCTGGAATACCTTACCTGCCGGCCAATCACCTGCCGCATAGACACGACGATCCCGCATCCGGTATCCAGGAACTTTGGCAGAACTCCGGAGATGCCACTGGTGGCGTGCTGTCGGACAGGTTCCGCAAACGCTTCTTCAGTATTTGTCGCCCTTCAACAGTGCGGCTACTTCGATCGGCTTCCTCAGCTTTCAACGCCCAGTTGCACAACGAGGAACGGCACGTCTCAGGTCGGGCGGGAGCGATGCTGCCGTTACAGATACGTCCCAGCGCGCAGCGGACAGCGGGCGTCAAATGCGGTGCTTAATGCCTTAATGCCAAGCCGCCATGTCGACCGTGGTGGCCTCTTGTGCATAAGCGCCAGCGCAAAAATAAAATAGACCGTATTACACGGCTCTCGCGGCGTAATACGGTCTACTTTGGTTCTGCCCTTAACCCTTAACTTCTTGATCTGAGTCTTGAATCACGGACTCTCCTTGGCGCGCAGTTGCTCCCATGGATGAACGCGCCAGACGGTGTCCATGTAGAAGTCGCCGAACACCATTTTTCCCGGGTGTACATGTAACACCGCGCAGCGTTGCTGCCTGTCGATGTAGTCGCCGTTTGACTCGATCGAGACATCCACCCGATACCAGCCAGGCTGAATCTCAAGCACCGGACAGTAGAACTCGACCTCACCCGAACCCGCTGTGATTCGCAGCTGCGGGTCCGATACGGCTGTCGTGAGCTGGGCGCAGAGGTAACCGCTAGGCCAGAAAATCAATACATTGAAAACTACATTTTCCAGAGGATCTTGAGCGTGAAAGCCAAAGCGGGCAAACATCGGGTATCCGGTACGCGGGGTCTCGTCCGACTCGGTGGAAGCGAATGTGATGTGTAAACACCTTGCCGGCTTTTGGTGTGCATCCTCGTTCAGGTGATAGGTTTCCTCTCCGCCCATCGACATCTGTTGGTAGTGATCAATGACGTCCGCAGGAGTGCCAGTCGTCACCACCTGCCCATGATGGAGCAAGATCGCACGGTCGCACAGCCTCTGAATTGCACCGAGGTCGTGAGAGATCAACACAATTGTCCGTCCGTCCTCTCGCAGCTGGCCAATGAGATCAAGACACTTTGCCTGGAAAGCTATGTCTCCGACTGCCAGCACCTCGTCCAAAAGCAGGATGTCAGGATCGAGGTGCGCGGCAATCGAAAAACCGAGCCTCACATACATCCCGGTCGAGTAGCGCTTTACGGGAACATCAATGTATTCCGGTACGCCGGCGAAGTCGACAATGCTGTCTACTTTGCGAGCAATCTCCGAACGGGTCATTCCGAGCATGGATCCGTTCAGGAAAATGTTCTCGCGTCCAGTCAGTTCCGGATGGAACCCGGAGCCAACTTCCACCAAAGCCGACAAGCGGCCCCTGATTCTGATTTCGCCCGAGGTAGGAGCGGTGATTTTGGACAAGAGCTTCAGGAGAGTACTTTTGCCAGCCCCATTGTTTCCGATGATGCCCAGGGATTCTCCTTGAGGCACTTCGAAGCTGACATCGCGGAGGGCCCACATTTCCTTTTTGTGCAAAAGAGAGAAGTTGGGCCAGCCTATGGACCGTTCGCGGCTGCCGCTCTGAATGAAGTATCGCTTCGAAACACGGTCCAGCCTGATATCAAACATGGCGAGTCTTTTTGATCAAATCACATCAGACATCATTGGTTCCGTCGCCTTGAAATAACCATAGGCTAGCGCAAGGCAGCACAGCGTGATCGCGCCGGAGGTGATGAGCATCTGGACATCCGGGGCCGATCCGTGGAGCACAATACGCCGAAAAGTTTCGATAAGGCTGGCGACGGGATTCAGCAAATACAGGCGCTGAAATCGCAATGGAATTGAGCCGACGGAATAGACTACCGGCGTGGCGAACACTCCTATTTGCAAGACGACCGGTAGTGCGGCCGCGATGTCGCGGAAGCGAACCTGAATGGAAGACAGAAATAGAGCAATGGCCGATGTGAATGCCATGAGGATCGCGACGACGAGCAAAGCATAAAGAATATTCCAGCTGAGCGAAACGCGATAATACATCATCAATCCACCCAAAATGACGCAGGCAATAGCAAAATCGACGAGCGCGGCAAACACGTAGGAAAGTGGAATGATCTCTCTCGGAAAATGCAATTTCGTGATCACGGTTGAGTAGTTGACCAGGCCGTTGACGGCGTTGCTGACTGCACCGGAGAAGAATATCCACGGCAGCAACGCAGAAAACACAAACAATGGATACGGCACTCCTTCACTTTTGACTCTTGCTACGCGAGAGAAGATAAGAGTGTAGATCATCATCATGGCTAATGGCTGCAATGCAGCCCAGATCCAACCCAATATCGATTGCTTGTACCGAACTGTAAGCCGGAAGAGGGTTAGCGTATACAGCAAATCTCGATAGCCCGCCAGGGCCCTAATCCCAAAGACAATCGTTCCGAGAGAAAATGACGGAGGGCGAATCACCGTCAAATTGCGGGGAGTTACAATTCGCGTGCCAAGGAGCGGGTGCCTGCGCTCCAGCGGAGGAGTCATTGATTCCAGCGCCGGGGTGCGCTCTTCGGCAGCACTCCAATCATCGTGAAGTTCCGGATCTTCGATTTCATCGCTGACCGCCTGGCGTGACGACTCGATTGGAGTTCTGAGATGCAAACGCGCTCCCCCTTCACGATTCCTGTCTTATAACCTCATTCTGACAATTTTGAAGGTGCGCAGAGCTGATCACGCGCAGGTCTTCATTGACTCGTTTCCATTAACACGTGCATGGAAAGATTCGTCTCTTTCAATGGGATCCAGGGCACTCTTTAGTTGTTCGGCTATTACTTGTACAGCTGGTTCGCGCAACATCTCGAAATGCGTAGAATTCACCATGCAGACCTTTACTCCGGACAAAGATAAGGTACCCCAACCCATTTCGCGATCTCTAACCTTGAAATAGGGCTGTTTGGGTCTCCTGAACAAGATTACTGGAGCGATAAATTCTCTATGTGGAAACTCCTTTTCGGGCCGAACTGCCTCGATCCAAGGGAAGAGAGGCTCTGTTTCACGGGAAAGCATCTGAAACACACGTCTCTTAACTACCCGCATGTAATGCGAAACCTGAGCTGAAAGAGGCAATTTGGAAACGCGTCGACGACCTTGACGGAAAGACTCGAGGCGCACAAGCCATCGGATCTCGCTCCGCCCCAAAACATAAGTATCAATAATGCCGAACAATCCAACCTCATGCCTCTGGGCCTCAAGTTGAACCACCATTTGTTCGGCGATATGCACTCCGTTGCACATACCCACCAAGAAATATGGGCCTTTCGGCTGAATCGCCCGCATGGCAGCGATATATTCGCGCGCGGTTGTTTGCAACTCTTCAATACTGAACGGGATAATCGGACAGGTGGGAGCGTGAGCCTGGAGCTTGTACAAAGGTTGCTCCGGTCCCATGTGACGCGCCAGAAGCGCATAGCCGACAGCATCCACGCCCGACTGCACAATGGCGAAGAGTGGAAACCCATGAGTGCCTGTGTTGAGTTCCATCGCCAGAGGATCTGAACTCCATACCGTGCCACAACGGATGATTTCTGCAAAGGACTGGATCGTCGAACCACGAAACAGCGCCGAGAGGGGAACCTTGCGGCCGACCACTTTCTCGACCTCCGAAAGAAGGTGAGCGGCCAGCAACGAGTGTCCACCCAGATCGAAGAAGTCGTCGCGGATGCCGATCCCGGAAGTCCCCAGGACTCGCTCCCAGATCCGTACCAGTATCTGTTCCAGAGCATCACGCGGTCGGCCGTTATCTCCCGGGTGAGAATTTGGTTTTTCTCGAGGCAGAATCTCAATTCGATTTAATTCTCGATCACTCGGGATGTGCCCGTTACGGGTGACCGCATCTCCTTCCACCTTCAGCAATGAAGTGAGCGTGGAGATTCGCACCTCGGGCTGCGCTGCCACCGCTCCCAGCAACGTCAAATAGTCATCGAGCATTCTTGCTATTCGTGAGTAGTCGAAGAGCGAAGTGGCATACTCAACTCTTAGCCAACAACGCTCCTCGGCATCTTCGATGAACTCTGCTGACAAGTCGAAGAGTGACATGCGGCTGTTGAATATGTATGGGCTGGCTGAGACGTCGCCGAATTTCGGGTATTTCCTGACTTTGATTGCCGAGAACATGACCTGAGCCACAGGAGTGTAACTCAGGGTGCGCATAGGATTCAGCTCTTCCACCAGCTTCTCAAACGGAAGATCGGCATGAGCGAAGGCATCAAGAGCGACTTCGCGTTCCTGCAGAAGCAGCTCGCTAAAATGCGGATCGCCGGAGAGATCAGTTCGCAGAACCAGCGTATTTACAAAAAATCCGACAAGATCTTCGAGTTCAATGCGGCTGCGGCCTGCAACCGGAACTCCCACCAGGACGTCCTCGGCACCAGTGTAAGAGTGAAGAAGCGTTTTGAACGCAGCGAGCAACACCATGAACAATGTTGCACGCCGCGTATGGCCAAAAGCTAGGAGATCGTGAACGAGCTCTTTCGGGACAGGTATTACCTGGCTGGCACCCTCATAGGTCTGCTCGGGAGGTCGAGGTCGATCGGCAGGCAAATGCAGAAAGTCGGCCGCACCCGCCAGCTTTTGTTTCCAATATCGTGCCTGGTCGGCTAGGACGTCGCCTGCAATCGACTCGCGCTGCCACTCAGCATAGTCGCCGTATTGAATAGGTAAATCCGCGAGGGAGGCGCGTCGTCCGCCGGAATATTGATCGTAGAGAGCGGCCAACTCGCGAATAAATATTTCCAATGACCAACCGTCACACACGATGTGGTGCATGACGCACACGATAAGATGCTCGTCGGCGGCCAGGCGAATCAGTTTGAACCGCAGAAGTGGGCCTGTTGCGAGATTGAACGGAAGCTGAGCGTCCTCTAATCCGATCCTATGGGCTTCCCCGTCGCGGTCGCGGCCTGATATCCCGGTTAAATCGAGGAAGGATATCTCGATGGCGGAATCCGCCGCCACGACTTGAACGGGGTGACCTGCTTCGATTTCGAAGCTGGTACGCAAAATCTCGTGCCGCTGGATCAACCGCCGCACACTCAACTCGAGCGCACCTGGGATTAGATTCCCTCGCAAACGCAAGCCAAGAGGGACGTTGTAAGCTGGATTTCGCGGATGGAGCTGGTCCAGAAACCAAAGGCGTTGTTGCGCCAAGGACAAGGGGAACACTCGCTTCGGCTGCTTCAGACTAAGGAGCCCGAAGAGCAATTCCTTCTGCTCTACTGCGGACAGATTGGATGGATTGTCTGGCAGGTATGTCATTTATCCGTTGTGTGTTCGGGTACGCGAGGGTGCGGAACCGGGCTCAGCACAGCGTCCCAGGCGAGCTCAGACGCGTACAGGGTGAGGTCCGCCAAGTGCGGGTCATTCGCGTCACAATTCGCTGTAGTCACCGCAAACAGGGTGTCTCCGTCACGCGAAGTGTGAAACGGCTGAATGGCCCGGGGAGGACCGGACCGCATAGCCTCCCGATTTGCTGTTATTGCATCAAAGAAATAGGCATCATCTGAAAAAACCAGGGGATCTGAAAGAACTATCATAAATACCGTGCACTCGATGACCTTCCCTGGGGCGAGAGTTGTTTCTAGGCTTGTTGCGGTCCCTGAGATCGGCAAACTTCAGATTCTGCACCCCCGGAGGGGAATGAATGAGTGAGCAGGCGTTTCCGACCTCTTTTGGCCAGCAGCGTCTTTGGTTCTTGGATCAGGTTATACCTGGAACCGCGGCCTACAATCTGGCGCGAGCATTCCGTCTGACTGGTTCATTGAACGAAGGAGCATTGGCTGAGGCACTCCAGTCAGTTATCTCCCGTCACGAATCGTTGCGAACCATTTTTCTTTCCATCGATGACGATGTTAGACAAGTTGTCTTGTCCGAACTGAAGTTTGATCTGCCGGTCCTGGACTTCACTGGGCTTCCTGCCGTTCAACGCGAGCACGCTGCGCTTCAGATTGCTGGTGAGGAAGCGAGCAAGCCTTTCGATCTCAGCACAGGCCCTCTACTGCGCGCAAGGCTGCTGCGGATCGGCTCGGGGGATCATATTCTTGTTCTGATCATCCACCATATCATTACTGATGGATGGTCTATGAACCTGCTGTTCCACGAGATGGGAGAACTGTACGCCGGTTTTGTCGCCGGCAGACAACCGCAGCTCCCCACGCTGAATCTTCAATACTCCGATTATTCGCGCTGGCAGCGCACCGCGATAACCGGCGACTTCCTTGCGGGTGAGATCAATTATTGGAAGAACAAACTGCAGGGCGCAGAGACTGTCTTACAACTGCCCACCGATCACTCGCGTCAGGCGGCGCACAGTGGTCATGGGAATAGCATTCATTTCGATCTGGGTTATGAGACAAACAAAAGCCTGAAGGCGCTGGCCCACGGCGAGAACGCCACTCTGTTCATGGCGCTGCTTGCCGTATTTCAAGTTTTGCTGGGACGGTATGCTTTGCAGGACAGCATCCTGGTTGGCAGCCCGACGGCCGGAAGGAATGACGTTGAACTGGAGAATTTGATCGGGTTCTTCGTCAATACGCTGATCTTGCGAGGCGACCTCGACCCGGACATCAGCTTCCGGCAGATGCTACGGCAAGCACGCGCGAACACGCTGGAAGCTCTCGCGCACCAGGACATGCCATTCGAGAAGTTGGTCGAGGCGCTGGAACCGGATCGCAGCCTGAATCGGAACCCATTGTTCCAAGTGATGTTCGTTCTCCAAAATGCTCCAAAACAGAAGGTGGAACTTCCCGGCCTTGTGATGGAGGAAATCGAGTTCGAGAGCGGTATCGCAAAATTTGACTTAAGTCTCGAGGTCATCGACTTTGGCGATTTGCACTGCACGTTCGAATACGATTCGGACCTTTTCGAAGAGAGCACGATTCGGCGGATGGCCGGCCATTTTGCCGCACTCGTCGAGAGAGTTGTTGCCGCGCCAGACGAGAAGCTTGCGAAATTTTCGTTACTGACCGCCGCAGAGGCCCAGCAACTCGCGGAGTGGAATAAGACGGGCAGTGAGTATCCCCGTGAGTTGTGCGTTCATACCGCCTTCGAAGAGCAGGTGACACGGACACCCGATAAAACGGCGGTCATCGATCAAAGGAACCGGTTAAGCTACCAGGAGTTGAATGAACTTGCTAACCGCCTAGCCCGACGTCTCATAACGAAGGGAGTGCAACCTGGGACGCTCGTTGGCGTTTCCTTGAATCGATCCGTCGAGATGATGATTGCCCTCCTGGGAATTCTGAAGGCCGGAGTGGCCTACGTACCACTGGACCCGGCCTACCCGGAGCAGCGATTGGACTTTCTGGTCGACGATTCTCAGGTAAACGTAGTTGTCACCTCTCCCGAATTTACTGACCTGTGGCAGAAGCATAAGGTCGACATACTTGAGTTCAATGTCGAAGGGCTTTCCGCAGGCGACGAGGACACGACCAACCTGACGTTGCCACTCTCGGCTGAAAGCCGCATGTACGTCATCTATACCTCCGGATCAACTGGTAATCCCAAGGGGGTCGAGGGCACACACCGGGCTAGCATGAATCGGTTTTCATGGATGTGGGATGCGTACCTCTTCTTAGACAATGAAACCTGTTGCCAGAAAACATCCCTGGGATTTGTTGATTCCATTTGGGAAATTCTTGGCCCGCTCCTGCGCGGCGTCCCATCCGTTGTTCTTCCCGACGAGGCAATCATCGATCCTGAGCAGCTGGTCCAGCTCCTTTCAGAATACGGGGTCACCCGAATCGTTTTAGTTCCCTCCTTGTTACGGGTCATCCTGGAAGCAGTTGAAGATCTCCAAAACAGACTTCCGCAACTGAAGCTTTGGACGTGCAGTGGCGAGGTGCTTCGCACTGACCTGGCAGATCGCTTCTCGGAGGTGCTACCAAATGCAACTCTGCTCAACATCTATGGTTCTTCGGAAGTCGCGGCCGATGTGACTTGGCATCAGATCACGGGAAGCGACCGAAACGCTCCGGTGCCCATTGGAAGACCTATCGCCAACGTTCGAATCTTCATACTCGATCGCCATTTGAATCAGGTACCAGTTGGCGTGCCGGGTGAACTGTACGTTGGCGGAGACTGTCTTGCGCAAGGGTACTTCAGGAAACCCGAACTTACGTCCCAGCGTTTCATTGCGCATCACTTTGACCTGAGCAGTTCAGTTCGCCTTTTCAGGACGGGCGACCTTGGACGCTATTTACCGAACGGTGAGATCGAGTATCTCGGCCGGAACGACAATCAGGTGAAGATTCGCGGAATTCGAGTAGAACTGGGGGAGATAGAAGCAGTACTGGCGTCACACCCTATGGTGGGTGACGCCATCGTCGGTCTCTCCAATCGGTCCGGGCAACAAAGGCTCACTGCCTACCTTGAGGTGCGTTCTGGACTGCGCCCAGATACTGAGGACCTGCGTCGTTTCGCGAGGTCGAGACTGCTAGAGTATATGGTCCCTTCAGACTATCTCGTGGTGGATGCTTTTCCACTACTCCCAAGTGGCAAAGTCGATCGCAAAGCACTCGCGTTGCGGACGGCGACTCGCTCAATTGGTGACCGATATTACGTTGCCCCTCAGACGCCAACCCAGAAAAGCATCGCCGTTATCTGGCGTGATTTGCTGGGAGTTGAGGAGATCGGCATCAGCGATAATTTCTTCAAATTGGGTGGTCATTCACTGATGGTCATGCGGGTCGTGGCAAGGATCAGAAAGGAATTCGGAGCTGAAGTTCCGATCCGAAGCCTGTTCGAAGATCCAACCATAAAGGGGTTGGCGAAAGAAGTGGAGGAGGCCATGACCAAGGGCAGTAAAGCCGCCGCTCCTCTTTCCTCTATCCTCCAGGCACAAAACACTCACAACGGGCTTCGAGCGCAAATCGACAAGCTGTCTCGGGAAGAACTTGAGGAAATGCTGCGACAAGTTCTCAAAGAGAAGTCAAGCAGTTCATCGAGCTAGCTCGACGCCGCTTACCTCCCTCGCCATAAAACCTATAGCCTCCGTCAATACGGAGCCTATAGGTCTGCTCGCCCCTTTGAGAGGCCCCCATCGCAATCGCGAAGAGCTAGAATCGTGGCTCAGCCCCCTCCTCGGCACTTCAGTGTTGGGTCACCGCATCCTTCCTCGCCCGCGCCGAGCTGTATCAAACCACGCCTACTCCCTGAACTATCAATGCCTCCCGGCAGAGCACGGAGGAACTCCCGTTTGGATTAGAGCGGCCATCTCTCGATGACTCCCATTAAAGCGTTAAATAAGCGGTTTGAACCAAGTCGTCAAACCGGGGGTCAATTCAAGGTTTATTCATAAGATGATTTAGAGACTTCTTACCAACTGTGAGGATTAGCAGAACACCACTTCTTGACTCTTGATCAGTTTGTCGTGCTCATTTGCTCACTACCGTCGCCTTCAATCCGGTTGGTGGTGACGGTTGAGTAGCCGTGGCCGCCGGGCCCGCCTTGAAAGCAGCCACTCTTCCAGCCCAAGTAGCTTCCGCTTGGTCGCAACTCATCGTCCAGGTCGCTGTTATAGGGGCTGCGCTTGTGTTATAAATATGCGCCCATTCACCGTTCTGATCCACATTCTGCGGCCCGTTAACCGAGTTTATGGTGGTAAAAGCCGAGTCGAATAGAGCGCCGGAAGGGGCGGTCTGGGCGGTGCCGGTACACCAATTCTGATTCGCGTTAAGGATTACAATCTCGCCTGCAGCAGTTGGCGTCAGGCAACTCGAGCATGTCGTGAAGGACGAGACGGTGGAAGTTTGATTGCCATCCTGCCCCCCACTGTCGCTGTCGAAGGGCGAGGTGTTTGCTCCCGTGATGTCATAAATAAGAACTGAGTCGTTCGTGAGTGTCCCGCTTCGGGTAATGGCCACCGACGCAGTTGTGGCCGTACTCGCATTTGCCGCATAGTAGATTTGCGATGAAGCAGTGAAGGACGGGCCTCCAGCCACAGAGCCGGTCGATGACCACGTATTGTTGGGCGTGCTCGTGATGCCAGAAATCGAATCGCCTCCTCCAGTGAAGGACGCAACTAATAGATTGCCAGAGGATGGCATCTGAACGTTTTGCGTGGTCCCACTATCTGGCATCGCGAAATGCCCCAGATGGACAATTCGCATGGCTTGAGTCGGAGCCTTACCCGCACTCGCGGATTTGAAGGCCACCTCGCAGGAAGTGTATGTGCTTGAGGTTCCAGTCGTTATTTGGGGAGTAAACGAGGTCGTGGTCGAGTACACCCCATGCTGGACAGCGTAGCCATCAAAAAGATCAACGGCATCGAGAGCCCATGTGATATTCGACTGCGATGCAGCGGTGAAAGAAGTAGTAGCCGTCGAGTAGTCGTTGAACGAGACAAAATAGATTAGATCACCGCTGGTAAGCGTGCCGGTAGCCGTTCCCGTAAGCGCAGTGCCCGGATTGACTGTATGGCAATTCGCCGTGCCATCGGTGGGGGTTGACGTAGCGACATTGTAAAACTCCGAGCAAGTAACGGCTACGAAACTTCCGGAAGTGTTGCCAGATACTACCTTGATTTGACGAACCCCGCCAACATTATTGGCTATATACCAGATATTGTAGATGTCTCCATCCGCACCAGTGAAAGGAAAATTTGACCCTGCCGCAGTCCAGGATTCGCTCTTATCGTCGCTTATCGAATAGGCCGGGCTACCACTGCCACTGCTGAAAGATGAGCAAACCAGTAGATTCCCCGACTGTGTCGGTTCTGGAAATTCAATGGCGTAATACGGCGCGGGACTGCCCGGCCATGCTCCATTACCGGCGCCTGCCCCTTGACTATTAGGTCCCCACACGGACTGCACAAGCGTCGGGGTCTGTGCCCAGCCGAGCGAGCACAAGAGAAAAATCGAAGTTAAGCAAAGAAATCTTTTCATTGTAGTTTGTCAGCACACGGAACTGATTGTGCTGATATTGGCGTCGTGAGTAAACATCTCGGTAGTAACATTACCTACTTGATACACGACAATTGCGCCCGAGACGAAGCTGCTTCATGCAGCCGTTAAGAAAAATCTCACCACTCATTAAGCCTAGTCGCAGCATGCCGACCCAGCCTACCGGTCCTCCTCAGATTTGTCAAGCGAACCTAGAGCGATTCTAATTTAAGTAAATACATTCATGCGATAATCCCCTTGTGGATTTGAGGGGAGGCGTGGATGCAGTCGTATTCACAGGATTTGCGCGAGCGCGTGCTTCGTGCCTTGGCTCGCGGGGAAGGGCCATCGGCGATTGCGAGGCGCTTTGAAGTCAGCCGCTTCTATGTCTATCAGGTGCGTGACCGGGTGCAGGAGACGGGTGTACGCACCAGTTTTCAGA
>Ga0210386_10000273_pt1 | contig 46784 bp, 44 predicted proteins | sample IncBWH32OmetaG_FD_160091 | JGI IMG/M metagenome (GOLD analysis project Ga0210386, IMG submission 160091) | Forest soil microbial communities from Barre Woods Harvard Forest LTER site, Petersham, Massachusetts, United States - Inc-BW-H-32-O ...
CTGTTGTGTGTCATACTGCTGCTGTTGTTGTAGTCGGGAAAAGGAAAAAAAGGAAAAAAAGGAAGATGAGATACACCAACTGAAAGCAAACGAAGGAGAAGACGAAGCCCAACAACCACTCCTTGCACCACCACCTGGAATCTTAGCACGCAAACTTTAAAGTCTTCCTCTTATTTATTTTACTTGAATCTTTTCATCGAATCCAAAGTTCCCTTATGTCGCAGATCGAAACGGAGGACGACAACGAACCACAATGCTCCACGTCATCACGGGATCGTTACTTGCAGACGGTGATGCCATCTCTCTATCCTACTTCCCTGTATTCTTCTTCATCAACATCCTCCTCATCGTCTTCCTCGTCATCATCCTCCTCCTCACACCCGCAACAGCAGCAGCAGCCAACGGTGGTTCGCAAACGCTATCCTCAACCCGCACAGGCGCCACCACCTCTGACGAACTCCTCCCAGTCTGAGAAGAAAGTGAAGCCGATGCACGTTCGGAATAAGGAGTTTGAAACGAAAGAAGAATCCTTTCTCGGTGCCATGCGCAATATCTTCTTGAATCTGGACGCCGATGTGGTGCGAATGACATTCCCTGGGATGACCTACTGCGAGGAACACGACGCCTTCTGGTGGCTGAACAGCTTCCAAGAAGAGATTGATGATAAGACCCACCCGAGACTGAAATGCAAACAATGCTTCGAAGACACGGTTCATCGTTTCACGCCCGTGATGGACGAACAACAACTGCCTTGTGTCTCACAGGCTCGTCTGAACTGGTTAGAGAGCAAGAAGATGACGATCCAGAAAGGACAGGAACGAGCCGCGTTTCAAATCCGTCGCAGCCACTGGATGATTTACTTTCAATCGGCTTGGCAAGTGGGTGTCCATCGACGCCATCGCATCCTGCAGTGGCAGAAACAAGAGCAACAGGAGGAACCGGGTGGTGATGCCAATCAGTACGATGCGGACTTGAAGATGTTTCGAGAAGACTTCATGCAGAGTAGTGGCTCGTATCAGACCATGAACAGGAACCAGAACGATGTGGCGGTGTTGTTTTGTGACATGCATGACAAGCGAGGGGACATTGTGCCATTCCGCCCGTTCCTGTTGTATCAAGAGGGTTGTGGAATCTGTGTCAAAGCAAAGAACCCAAAGAAGGTGCATGCCGACTGCAATACCATGCACGTGGATGAGCGGGAACTGTTCCGAAATCCCAAACCCGCCAGCCGAGTGCCTGTGGAAAAAGCCTAAAGGCCGTCTTAAATAAATGAGTCATTATTATTGCGACCCGACGACGACAGACACTTCTGCTGCTGCTCGCAATCGATTTGAATCCATTCCGAATAACAACAATAACAATAACAATGGATGCTGCTGCTGTTGTACCGAGTGTCAGATCCAGGCACGAGTGAAGAAATTGCAAGATGCGCTGTCGCGACAGCAAAACGAGACGAAGATCGTTACAACGAGGCTGCGAGAAACAGAGACGGCCTTCAGAAAAACCGGAAAGGCTCTGAATGACACGGAATCCGCTTTGAGACAGCTGCAAATCACTTACAACATGCAGCAGCAGAATATGGCCATATTGCAACAAATCGCATCCGATCGCGATCGTGATCTGCAGAAACAGAACCGACTCGTTCATGTGCTTCAGACACAGATCAAATCGATTTGGATGAAACAGCAACAGCAGCGTTGTTAAAAGAAGTTGTTGTTTTTTTAATGAAATAAATGAAAGATTTTTTTCTTAATATCTTTTTGTGTTCTCACTATAATAGGACATGCGTAAAAACTGGGCTGCGCGCAGAACATCGCGTTCTTCGTACAATCGCTTGCCTCGGTGGCTTTTGAAAATCAACGCTTTGTCCGTCAGCACTCTCAGGCAAGCAATGCCAGCGGCCATGGTTCGAAGATAGGCCCCTGAACACACACGAGGGACACCAGCACGGTGTTTCAGACGCGCCAAGGCAGGTTTCGTGAAAACCGAATAATAGGATCGTGTGACGTGCGCTTTTCCATGCCTCTTTGCAACCCCCACCACACCCAGCTCCAGCCCTGTCCTTTTGGCCGTCTTGCGAATTCGATGGTGTGTCGTCTTCACTGGCTTGGATGTCGATGAAGATGGAGCATCCGCTTCAGCTTCAGCAGCAGGAGGAGTCACAGTAACGACCATAGGTGGTGGTGGTTCAAAGGCCGCTTCCACCGTCTTCAAATCGTCCTCCTCTTCGATAGGATCCGTAAGAGCATGAAGGATTTCTTTGGTCGGTGTGCTTTCTGCCGATTTGGCAACCTGGTCGTCATGGATCACGCGAGGAGAAGGAAGAGAAGGCACCAAATCCAAGGTTGCTTTCTGCTGCTTGGGCTGTGGTGAATTCGTTGGGGCTGCAGAGATCTTTTTGGTTCCAGATGAGGTTGTGATAGCTTTCACTGCTGCTGCTGTCTTGTTGGCAGATTTGAACGAACCAAAGAACCCACTCATTGGCGATAGGAGGAGGAGAATGTGCGTGCTGCGAAGAAAGATGCATGATACTCCTTCCGATTTAATGGAAACCTGCAGCAATGGGGTTAAAACAAAACAGCTGAACAGAATGAAAATTGAATTTACCACGTGCCATCTTTTTACTACTGCTGGATCTTGCTGTGTTCCTGTTCCTCTCTCCTGTACCCTCTCTCTCATCCTAAGAAAAAAAATGCCCACTCGAGTTATCGTGAGACCAAAGAAAGCAGCAGCAGCTGAAAAGAAGACGAAGACGGTGAAGTCCGATCCCGTGGAAGTCGAAAAAACAACAGACACCACAACAACGGATGCCACAACTGTGAAGAAACCAAGAAAACCTCGTCGTTTCCGTGCTCACACCAATGCTTTGCGCAACATTCGGAAACAACAACGCCGCACCGATCGATCGATGAGACGCGGCCCGTTCCGTGCGATCTTACGCCAAACCGTGTTTGAGAAAGACATGGGAGCGTTTCTCCGTGTCTCGGCCTGTAATGCGAGTCAGGAAATCACAGAAGACTTCATGGTGAGAGTGTTACGCGCTGCATTCGACAGAAGATTGGACTCCTTGACCCCGGCAAAGCAAAAGCTTCAAATCAACCCCCAGGTCTCCGAGCGCAACATCGAACAAGCGTTCTATGCCATGACCGACAGTCTTCCTGGAGACTTTGAAGGCGCTTATAAGAATGCATTGCATGCGTTAGGATGCAAGCCTTTGCATGGTCGTTGAAGCAGAAACAAAAACAAAACTTTTTACAAAAAAACAAATTAAAAAAACAAACTATCTCATTCAATTGCTGCCATATCGAAATGCCCATCGAATGGGGTTTCCGGGGTCCACGTGATTGAGAATGAGACCGATGCGGTGGTCTTGCAACCAGTTGCGGAAGGTCACGACAAGCATGTCTCGCATGGATATCAGCTCCATTGCCATGTTCTCGCCTCCTTCCTTGATAGCACGGAATATCGTTCCCTGTGTTTGCACGGATTCTCCAATGTTTTCGTTGTAAGCTGCTCGTTCCGCGTCCATTTTCTGCAACACCTTTTCCGATAACATCTTCGACACCGATCGCCTCGCTTTTGCCTCGTCGTCTGCTTCATGAAGCAGCTTTTGGCAAGCGTGCACCCATAGTATATCCCTCAGCGGCAACGATGGAGGTTTATCGGCCATCACATCGTCGATTTTCTCTTGCAACGTCTTCATCAACATGTCGACATCTGCTTCTTTCAGAACATCGTTGCCCAATGACTCTTCAAATGCCTTCACGCCTTTGGACACCAGTGAGATCACGTCCTGATCGGTTAACGAGTAGATGGCAGGACGGAACTTCGTCGTGGGCTGGCCGATTTCCTGGACACCGTTCACGGGGATCGCTCTGTGTCCTTGTTGGTACCAGATGCGGTAGGGAGTTTCATCAAAGTAACCTTGAGACATCGCTGGAAGAGGGTAAGGACCAGTGTGGATGGAAACACCGGTTCCGACGATCTGGGTGGTGCCTTGATCCATCTTGACTCGATTGGAAGGATCGTTTTCCGTCGCTTCCCATCCCACGAACTTCAGACGCGTTCCGCTGGGCAATCCATTCACACAGGAGAAAGCGAAGACATCGGATGCTGCGTTTCCGGCGCGGATCAGAGAGGATGTGGCATCGTTCTTCAACGTGAAAATCAACTCGCCCTGTGTGACTCGCATATCATCCGGTTCACCCAGTGGAGCCAGGAAGGTATCTTTCACATCATCGGAGACACCGTTCCAGATCTGGCGTCGACGTTGGTATTCGTCTTTCGGGAAGATCGACTGGATGACGATGGCGGCTTGAGGAGGATCGGGTTTGTCTTTACCCAGGGAGAGGATCTGACGAGCACGACTGGATTTCTGTTTCTTCTGGTCGTGTCTGGCCAAGGTCATGATGGGTTCGACGCTGCGTTTCCGTTTTCCAGTCGGCACATCCGAAGAGGAACTGAACCCTAGCTTCCCGAAGGTTCGAGATGCTGCAGATCGGGTGGACATTAAAGGGGATCGATTGGAGGAAGAAGAGGTGCAGACCAACCTAATTTACGAAATATATATTGCGGTCGATTTGAATCGTTTTTTCCGTTTTCGCGATGGACCAAATGCAACCCGTTCCTGTCTTTCGTCTCCCTTCGAAACTGCAACCTTCCATTGCCGCGGCGCCAAAGTGGGAAGAGACGTTCAATCAGATCTCCATGGTGTCGTATCATTTGAAAGCATTGACAGAAAACAAGTTATCCTTAGATCACCTGTTTCAGCTGCTGCAGAACATCCAAACCAAGTTGGTTTATTTAGAGTTCGATTTCCATACAGTGCATCGGAGTACTTGCATGATGGAACAGATGTATCAGCATCGGGCGCACATAGACCTTTTGAAACATCGCATTCATCTGAATTGCTACAAGCAACTCAATCCCATCTTGGAAAGTGGCCGGTTGTTCCAAAATCGATGCATGAGACTGCCAGACATTATTGAGAAATTGGAGACTGACGCAGTTGAAAATGGTGAAGCGTATCTAACTCGCGTTGAGGAGGAGATACAACAGAGCAGGTGGTTGTATTCTTTCCCCACGATGCACCAACTCATCATACCAGATTTGCATTCCGTCGTCTGGTCCTACCTGGATCCACTCCCGTGTGTGCAACAAACGGAATAAAAAAACTTCCTTTTTTACTGATGAATCGCAATATCCACGTAGGGCAACAACGGCACATCTGTGAGATACTTGCGTTCCACGACGTTGCTGCTGCCTTTCAACGAGCGCCTGGCTTTGGTGATATGGTCCGGTCGGCGCTTGGCGTCGCCGTTGTTTTGTAGGATGAATCCAATGCGCTTGGCATTGCCCATTCCTTGACTGTCGATGTACAACCACGGTGATGGCTCGCAATCGTTGTCGGAAACATGCAAGTTGAATGCCCAGTAATATGGCTTTGCATCTTTCGCAGCATCGAGTTGTTTCCTTCGAATGGCGAGAAGATAGACACTGTGCAGACTGCGATCGTGGTAATTGTCTCCCTTTTTCATATGTGCTCTGGTGATGGCCTGACACCGAGCGCGACGACCCACGACGAAGTTACAGTCCCAGCCGCCTTTGCCAGAAGCCTCGCCCTGACCGGCCCAACCGGGAATTTCATTCAGAAAGGCGCCAGCGAAGCCGAAATCCTTCATCAGCTTCTCGCTGGTCTCTTCCACGCCGTAGATGGCTCGGCCTGCTTCACTGTAAAGAAATTCATTCAAGGCGTGCAAGCTGGCCACTTCGAAGTTGGTGTGGAGTTTCAAGATCGGAGATTTCACGGCTCGGCACACGAAGGCCAGCATCTGACGATGGATGGTTTCCATTGGGAATCGCTTGGACCAGTTCAGAACGAAGCTGTGGTGCACAGAAGTGAAGTTGCTGACAGAGACACCGGTACCGAACGAACGATTGTGTTGATCTTCCACCACCATGCCTGTTGTAGCAAAGGGGTTGGAAATCGGATGGATGTTGGCGGATCCATTCTGTTCGGGAGTGACACTGGTGAAACCAAGATGCAAGGAACCGGGGACGGGGATATTGTCCCTTCCCAACACACCGGATGCAAAGGACATGTTGCTGTTAGTGAAAGCAATGTGGGGCCGGTGTGCACATAAATACAATTCAGGCTTTACATTGGTGCGACAGCAATCTCAAAAAGCTTTTCATACTTCTCGTGGATGGAAGCGAGGTTGTATGCAATTCCGCTTTCTTTGGGACTGAACTTGTAGCGTGGAAGACTCGGATGTGGTGGTGACTGTACATTGAATGTCAAAGAAGAACAATAGTCCTCTTCCAAGGTTGGTCGAGAGTCCAAATTGTCGTTTAGGAGGAAGTCGTGGTTCATTTGTAAGACATCCTTCACTTTCAGACCGACGCCATGCTGCATCATGATTTTGCAATTCAGATCGTTGATAAATTGGTGAGAAACATCCGTACAGGAGGATGAGGAGGAGGAAGAAGAAGGGGTGAAGTGAAAGGAGAGAGAGGAATAGCGAGGGTCGTCGTTTTCCAAAGGTCCGAGGATGTTACTCAACGTTGGTAAAAACTGGTTCTTGTACTTGGATTCTTTGTATTGCTCGAAGGCGGCCTGACAGATCAGTTGGCAGCAGAGCAGAGCAAGTGACGTTCCCTGAGGCCTGTTAGCAGAGAGGAACTGAGAGATGGATTGATACAAAGAGGTGGATGGCAACTGGAAGAGGACCAGAGGCGTGGAAAAACAGTTGCGGCGGATGAGAAGCAACAGGCGTCGTTTGTTCATCGGCTCCGAATCGAAGGTGATGTCGTAGCAGTTGTCATGGAGGCGGTCACGGGCAGTGGGAGTCCAGAGACCAGTTGCGCTTGGATGATCCTGATCTGCATCATTCACCTGTTGCTGCTGCTTGTTCACATCCGCATACTTTAAAAAAGCCTTGGCCATCGTGAAGAAGAGACGGAGATTGTGTTGCTGTGTCCTGTCCAGCATGCTGTAGGAAGCCAGGTCTTCTGCGCAACTGTGCACTGCACTGGCCACGGATTCACTGGAGAGGATGGTTGCGACGGAGTTGGCCGCTTGCTGCAGCTCGGACAGAACGAACGCTTTGTTGTCTGGGATGAGTAGGACCCGAGGAGGGTAACGCAGTAGCAGGTAGGCATGGATTTTCTCACGAAGTTGGTACGCATGGATGTAGTTGACCCAGAGGCAGAAGCGCAGCATTCCAGGAGGCAGGGTGGAGGACAGGACAGCACCACCGTTCTGCATGAACTGGACCAGATGAGACACCACAGCCAGATCCTCGTGTTCTTCTTCTTCCTCCAAGATGAAAGGTTCTTCCTGTAAGAAATCGTTCACAAACGCTTCCTTATCCTCCTCGTTCAAAGGAACCACTGCAGAGCAACTAAGACGACGATGACGACGATGTTGAGGACTCAGAAGAGACTGGGCTGTGGAGAGGAGCGAGATATGTTTCCTCCAATACAGGGAGGTGTCGAGATGATGTGCCCAAAGAGACAATCGCTGTTGAAAATAGACCTCCGGGAACAGCATTTGAATCAACAGGGAGCTGTCTGGGGGAGCATCGGGCGAATCGTCACAAAGCTTCACCAACAGACGCTGCTGTTCCGGTGTCAAAGTAATGTGGAACATTTTGTCACTGGCCTGTTGCAAAGGAGAGGGTGGTGCTTCTTGGAACAAAGAATCCGACAGTGTCTTGAGAGTGGCATCGTAGTCCCTTGAGGCAGATTGTAGGTCCCGGAAGACAGTGTGGCGGTCGTCTGCGTCCATGTAAGCCATGAGAGTCGCATACACATCCTGTTCCGTATGAAGACCACAGTGCCACAGTGCAAGGTAATAATGGAAGGCATTCTTGGTACGGAGAGGCGAATGGAGGAACTCCAGCACCTTGTTGGCAACAGAGGGGATCAGAGCTTTGTGTAAGGCATCCGAGAGGGCAACTGCATCATCTGCAAGCCGCAGCTCCACACATCCAAATCGATTGGTTCCAGCTTCAACGAGAGACTCAAATTCCACGAAGGACAGGAGGGAAGGGGATTGTAAGTTCTGGAGACGGAACACATTGGGTGGCGGATGGTATAAGCTGGCACCATGGATGAAGAACGTGTAAGGGAGAGAGGCGGAACGGATGGTTGCAGGTCGGTTCGTGGGAGTCATGTAAAACCGTTGTTGTTGTTTCGAACCAAGATGTTTCCTCATGGCACTGATGAACGTTTTGTTGGAAGAGGCTTTGGATCCTCGAGGCGTGATGCAGCCAATGACCCAGGCAGTGTACTCGTTGATATCCGCAGCGTGGTTCTGTGCGGGATCAAAGGAATGCATCGGGTGAGACGAGGATAGATTCAGATGCCCAAGGACTGACATGATCATTTCTTTGCCATAAAACAGATAGGTTTGACTTCGACCGCTGAAGTAGGATCCGATTAATGCTTGATTCGAAAGAGGAGGATGAGGAAGAGGAGCATCATCATTGTCACCGTTTTCCTGTTTCGTCTGCTGCTTGAGAGATTTTGTGACCATAGTTGGTGTGGGAACACTCTGTCGACGCTTTTTGGGCCGGTCCGTGAGTTTCAGTTTGGAACCATGAGCACTCCTCTTCTGCTTTCTTTTTGTTGTTGTTGCTGCTGGTGGTGGTGATGTCTTAGGTTCTTCTTCTTCTTCGTCGGTTTCTTCTTCATCCTTCACAGCAGAAGCAGCCTGCGGTGGTGGTGGTTGTTGTTGTCTTCGTTTCTGTTCCAGTTTGTTCTGTCGTGCGGTGGAGTTTTTGTTAAATTGCAGTTTGGCATGGAACAGATTCTTCCCAGAGCTGCCAACGCGTTGATCCCGAATGACTTTATCCTCCAAGAATTCCTCCGTTGTTGCTCCAGCATGATCGTTCTGGCGCTGGATGCGGGTGGATTCCGATTGAGAGACCAATTTGGAAGTGTCGTAGGCGATAGGGAGGGTCATGTTGCCGTTGTTGGGGATTTCCGGGTGCATCACGATGGGTAAGTTGACAAAATGGAACTTGGGCAATTGAGACGAGAAGGTTAGGGGGGTCAGGCTTTTCACCAGGGATTGGAGGCTCAGTTGTGAGGAGAAGAAATCGGTCGGGAGGAGACACAGGACCACGATGAGCGAGTACACGAAGGTGTGTTCTAGCATGATGGGAACCAAGTAGTTTTCGAAAAATGAAAAAGGATGCAACTGCTGTTGAGTATGAAGTTGGTATGCTGCCACATGCTTCTGTTGAAAGTTTTGCTCTTCGAAGATTTTCGGGCTGATGGAGGAATTGTGGAAATCCAGGTACTGAGAGAGAAACACCACTTCCATCAACTCGGCATTGGTGAAACCATGTTTCGTCTGGCGGAGGAAACGACCATTGACCATGCAATAACACTGCAGGACAACGAAGAAGATGTAATGATGCAAATGCTGCAGACTGGCATCGACATCTTTCCCACTCCCCGTGTAAGGATCGATAAAGTTCACTTTCATCTGCGTGAGTGAATTCTCACTCTCACCAAAGACACCGATGGGGAAGTTTGGGTCCAGGCGGTGATGCAGCAGTTGTTCATAGGTCCTGTAGTCGGTGGGAACATTCTCGTAGCGAGGGAGGAAACGATCCTTCCAAAGAGCCGTTGCTTTGGCCTTTCGTCTCGTCTGATACGAACTCTGTGTTTCCGTGGAGGAGAGGAGGGGGTCAAAGAACCAGAACGAAGGAGGATCGATGGGTTGTGCAACCATGTTCCATGAGATGGGCAGCAGGTTGTGAGTCTGCAGCAATGCAGAAGCAGTGGATGCATCGAAGGGAACGGGAGGAGAAGAAGTCTCATCACCAGAGCGTCGTTGTTGGTGGAGGAAGCTGTTGATGTTGGGGATGATGGCAGCATGTGTGGTGAATTGTTCGTCGGTGAACTCGTGTGGGTGTGACGTTGGGATGGGTGGGAAACGAGAGGATGGCAAGGACTGTTGCTGCACCGTACCAACGACTCGAAACGATTCACCATTCACGACAGTTGCAGCATCTTCCTCCTGAGTCGAATCTGGTTCAGGCAGCAGAACAACATGTTCGTTTTCTTCCTCCACTAAAATGTCTGTCATTTGGATTTTAATAATAATTAATAATTAATAATTCTCTGCAACAGACATCGGAAAAACAAAAAAAAAACAAAATCAAAATCAATTGAAGGTCTGAGGTCTGAGGTCCTCTGCTTACCACCGTGGATCCGGTGTGTGATGAATTATGAGACGAGACAAGAAACGGTTCGTAACATACATCCGAAAATCTGGGACGTGCCGACCGAAATTCCGTCCACATGTCGAATTTTTGAAAAAAAAGTTTACCCGGCGAAACCAACACACACCATTTTTCACGTTCCAAACCGTATCTAACAGTGAACCACCCCAATCAATCACAATTCATTCAATATGTCTCGATCTTCCAACGGAAAACACTCTTCTTCTTCTTCTTCCTCCTCCATTTCTAAGGCGGCGTTTATCACCAAAGCTTTAGCTTGTCCCACTACCCCTGCAATGTCCAATGGTACTAAAAAAGCTGCTGCTGCTGAAGCCTTGAAACCCACCGATGTGTTTGCAGCTGCAGCTCAAGCTCAGGACCCAGTTTCATCTTCCTCCTCCTCTTCGGAATCCACATCTTCCTCCTCTTCTTCTTCCTCCTCCTCGGAACTTCCTCCTCCTCCTCCTGCTGCTGTTGATGATGAATCCGCTAAGGTGAAGCAGTTGGAGCGCGTGAAGCTGGTGACGGAGGAATTCACACAGGAACGGAATCGTTACTTGGCGAAATACATCCAATTGCAAAAAGATAATGTCACGTTTGGAAAGGAAGACGATCCAAGAAGCAACACACCGGAATGGCATGCCTATAACTGCTGTCGTACCATGCACGCCTTTTTCAACCCCGAAGATCCAGACAGCAACGAAGAGAAATCTTTCATTGAATGGTTCACAGCGGAGAAGCAGATTGGTTTTTACAACAAGTGGTTCCAGTTACGCAGCAACAAGGAGTATCAAAAAGCATCTTCCCTCCTCCTCAACCAATGCTCCAAGAATCTGCCAGTGTATCGGAAACATCCTCCGAAGGCAACAGCTCCCTCGGCATCAAAGAGAAAAATCAGCGAGGTGCTCGCAGAATCTTCCTCCTCCACTGCTCCACCACCCGAGGCAGTAAAGGAGGAACAGAAACCTACTGCAGCAGCAGCAGCTGAAACCAGTTCTGGTGATGCCAATGGAGTGGTTGTTGAAGAGAACGATGCGTCCCCTTTGAAAAAACTTTGCATGCAGCATCCTGCTTTTGAAAAAGTCGTTAGTAACATCCATTCCAATCTCGTCGATTTCTTTCAACTCTCTTCCTCTCTGTCTTCTTCCTCCTCATCGAATAAAATGGATCTGGAATCGGGCTTACAAAAGACCATAGCGGATCATAGAGCAAGAGAGTATTTAATGACAGAGCAAAGAAATAACATGTCGGAACATATTTCACAACTCACTCAAGAAGTGAAAGAATGCAACGTGGAACGCACGCAGTTGCAGATCGAGAAGAAAGCTGCAGAGGCACAAGTAGCGACCTTGATGGAGAAAATGAAGAAACTAGAAGAGGAAAACAAGCAGCTGGGTGAGGAAAACAAGCAACTCAACGACCAAATTAATACCGATTTGTATGGGGCTTGCTTGCTTTGAAAAAAAAAGCATCTTTTTCCTTTGTTTTGTAAAATTACATTTACTTTTTTTATACCACGCAACTGGAAAACCGCAAGTCGCAATCTGGAAACTCAGTTCTCAGTTGTCGGAGCGCATTGCCATTCGTGACATGGGTGACGTGGAAGTTGGGTTGTGCAGCATTTTGCTGCTGTTGAATCACAGTGACTGCCATGCTACCAGGACCACTCTCCAACTCCAATCTGTCCTTATCTCTTCGCTCTTCCTCAAAAATGCTGCACAGTACCGATTTCGGAGCGAACACTGGTGCCAGGCCGTCGAATCCAGCGACATTGTAGTAGACGTGATATACAGACTGTTCTTTCACATGTGTGATTCCAGCTACGAACCGGGCTTCTGGAAGCTTACTGTTGCATTCCAATCGGAACGTCCAGCCACAGGAATTCATGAACTGATTGAACTTCGCCAATCCGGTCTTGGTGAGCAACTGCACGATGGGCTGGACCAACAGCGTTCGAAAATCCTCCATTTGCTTGTATCGTTCTGGAGATGCCAAGACCGAAGATAGTTTGGAAGAGGAAGAAGAAGAAGAAGAATTCGCTGCGCCTCTGTGCAGGGTGCAAATCACAAAAATGTTGCATTTTCGAACCAGGACCTTCGGGGCAGACTCTTCGAAGTTCAATTGTGGACAGTGAAGAAACACAGTGGAGCCAAGTGGGCTCTGTCTTTCCTTCAGAACGCTGCGGATCATTTTGGTGATGGTTTCCGAATTCAATGCATCATACGAGTTTTGCAATCCATTCACCGTCAGGACCAACTCGAATGGAATCACTTGGTACAGTAAGTCAGGAGAAAAGACCGACTTCAAAGGAAGGTAGGGAGCAGAAGCAAATACACTGGCATCATACCGAAACAGATACCCAAATGAGGATTCGTCTTTCATGGTGGAGCCACATGGAATCAAACCAGCATTGATTGGAGCATGATGAGAGATCATCGATTCCAATGCGATTTTAGCTACGGATTGATGTTCGGAGCGCCTGTCATCGAAGTTTCGTATTTTGAGAGCAACCGTTTGCAAATTGAACTCGTCTTCATCGGCTTTCTCTTCCTTTATCATCTGTTGTCGTATCTCATCCGTGAAGCATTTGCTGTGGAAGTAAAAGGGCAGCACCAGTGGTGGATCTTCTTCTTCAGAGCTGCTGCTGCTGCTGGAGGAGGACGAGGAGGCTGACAAAGGAATCATGGCAATATGTCTCCGTGTTTTCACATTTTCATGCACCAAGCTCCTTCGCAGAAGCAGGAAACAGTCTTCCGCAGTGCACATCTGATCGCATTGCGCACAACGGCGTTCGGAACAGGTCGCGTTCAAAGGCAGGAAGCAAGACATTTTTTTGTTTTGATGTTCTTCTTGGAACCGGGTGAGAAAAAAAACCCCCCACTTGAAAAAAATCTAGTACGAGGTAACTTTTGTTAATGGGCCAGGCCGGTCATGTGTCCCAAGGCCAGGCCAGGAGTCGCAAAAGGCCAGTCCACAAGGCCAGAAGGCCAGGCCAGGCCAGGCCAGTCGTATGTCCCATGGCCAGTCGTGTGTCCCAGGCCAGGAAAGGCCAGGAACGGCCAGGGAAGGCCAGTGTGTCCCAGGCCAGGCCAGAAGGCCAGAAGGCCAGTCCACAAGGCCAGGCCAGGCAAGGGCAGAAGGCCAGTCCACAAGGCCAGGCCAGGCCAGGCCAGTCGTATGTCCCAGGGCCAGTCCACAAGGCCAGGCCAGGCCAGTCGTATGTCCCAGGGCCAGGCCACAAGGCCAGGGTGGAAAGGGGATCAATTTGAAAGAAAAACTTTTATCCGCTCGCCTTAGGTCCCATTGGCGTGTTGGAGAAAAATCGAGTCTGGTGTGGTTCCCGTGGTGAACAGCTGTTGGGAAGCAAAGCGCGGCAAGGCAAAGGAAGACGTGGATGCTGCATCGATCTTCGTGTCTCCGTTTTTCCAAGTCTGTATCAGCAACGTAATATCTTCCTCGATTGCAATGGAAGCAGCATCGTGGATCACCGGCTTGGAGGTTTCATCGATCTTTTGCTGGCGCTGCAGTAGCAACAAGGCATGATCGAACTGACCCGCTTTCAAGTAGTGCTCTTTCAATTTCATCGTGACTTTGATTTGCACCTCGCGGCGCTCCGTTGCATGTTTTGCGGACTGTATCCAGTCGTATTCGTGGATGAATTGCAGCATTTCGTTACCGCGCTCCGTGTGATCCAGTTGGATGGAAGGAAGCTCATACAATGCTGTCCAGCAACACCAAGTGGTAGTATGTTGCTGCTTATGACCTTCATCTTCTTGCAGCTGCGCCTTCACTGTTTCTACGAGCATATGTTGACGAAACAGGATCCACAAATCGATGACACTGCTCCATCGCTTCACCAGAAAGGTACTCACATCAAAGGAGTAAACCTCCTTCAGCTTCTGGAACAATCGCATCACGGCATGGTACACTCCAACCACCTGTTGCGTTTGCAGCCGATGCAATTCACGAATCTTTTGTATCGAAGTGCGGAGCAGGAGATGGAGGCGATCGAGCAGATGGAACGCATACGAGTCCGAGCGAAAGCGGTCTCGATCTAGATTGAACCATAACTGCTGCATGCACACGTTGATGTCGTTATCCAGGAGATGTGTCGCCAATCCACACCACATCTGACAGTACTGTAAATGATCCAGAATACCAAACTTCTTCTCCAGTCCGTCCATTCGAACCTGGTCCATCTTACTCCAGAATGCCTCATGTCCTTTGCAGAGCTCTGGGAAGGCAGACTGGAAAGTCCATTTACTACTACTGGAGCAGCTGGAACCGCTGCTCTCTTCCTTCTTCGAGAGCGCGGTAGAATCGGGCATATGCATCTTCCAGCTGTGGGCCTTCCTCAAGGTCTGAGAGTCCAATGGGATGTCTTCGATGAGGTACGTAAGGTTGCAGTAACTTCACACTAGCAAGTATGGAGACGATCGTGAAAAGAACGGGGAGATAGAATCCAAGATACACTGCGGAGTACAGATAGGCTTCCCAAACGGTCTGTGCCAGCACCTGGAATGGTTGTAGTAGCAGCGTCGTGCCGTAGACTTCCAAGACGTATACCGGATTCGGAACATCATGAATCCATCCGGTGCGTGCCAACTCCTGGTCCGTGATGGTTTTCTTACACTTCTCGTTGCGAATCCATGGGTCTTCTGCCACGAACCATTCGACCCATGTGAGCTTCTCGGAAGGAACACAGTAGGTGGATGCGGATGCTAAGACCGCCAGATGCTGTGCTCTGCGAGTCAGGTAGAGGTCCAAGAAAGAGAACAGGTACCCGACAAGGAAGACAGACAGAACGATGATCCAGCGCATTGTAATTTAATTTAATTTGGGATTTCGATAAATAAACCGAAAAAGGGAAAGAAAAGTACTAACACACAACATGACTAGTTTTCTCTATTCTTGGTCTTTGATGATCAACAACAACAACAACGACACAACAACAACATCGTCGTCTCTGTCAACGCCTGTCGATGACACGGAGTACATTCTTTTGACTATTGGGGTCTTCCTTGCAGTGGCGCTTTTCATTCTTCTCTTATCACTTTATTTATTGCATCACGAAATAGCAGAACCACCACCACCAGAATTCACAGAGCCAGTTGGAACACACCAGATTCGTTTTTGCGACAGATGCAGCGACCTTGCAAATAAAACAATAACAACACCTTGATTCCAAAATTATGTCGGAGAACCCTTTGCGCGATGCAGCGGTTTTAGCTGTGGTGGCTAACGCCTCCGAGCAAAAAAACGTCAACGACGAACTTCCAATGGGCGATGTGTTGATTCAGTTGTTTGTGGGAATGGCCTATTCTGCAATGCGTGGCGAACACCACTATCCCCGTGGAATGCCAGTCGTCCATACACAGACCAACAACCACACGGTCTCGGTTCCATTGCGAAGTTGCCATGCACCGGATTTTCCTGCTCGGTAGAAACCGAGGAAATTATAAAAAAAACTTTTCTTCTTCAAAGTCCCATAACCCATGACGAATATCCAACTCGAAGATGACGATCTCATTTGTGTGGAAACACTTCCAGAGGAATCGAACAACAACAGCAAACGCCAACTGGAAGAGGCAGATCGCCGCGAGGAGCCTGTGGAGAAGAAGACGCGTGGTGGTTGGAACAAAGTGTATCATTGCCATCGCTACAATGCCCTGCAACAGTTTGGAATGCTTCTCTCCCTCTCTTACGATGATCCTCTGTTCCCCACCATTCATGCCATGACCGGGTGTCGTTTCAAACTGCAATCGACTCTTATGCATCTGAACTCCATGTTTCATCATTTCACTTCTATGGCCATGGAGCAGGCACTCACAGGCTTCGTACAAGCATATGACGGGCGCACCTGCGATCTCATTGCGTTTGACAATCGAACACCCGCCAACCCAACCTATTCGCCTCAGTACACCACAATCGGGACGAATATGTCAAACATTGCTTTACTTCCTCGTTGGCTGGACTGTTTCGCACGACTGCAGCAACGCTTCCGCATCCGGCACAGGAAAAAGACGATCACGCTGCTCGAGAATGCGCTGCAGCAACTCGGGGTGTGCAATGACATCGCGTCCGTGACTGCAAGTTGCTTTTAAATTTGAAAAAAAAAATCTATTTTGTACGCTATTCGAATACCGGCAGTGAGTGGAAGTTCAAGGGGTCATCTGGTGATGTCGATGAAGAGGAGGAGGAGGATCCGGAGGACAGTTTCATGCGTTTGCCGTTGTCTCCTGTTTTGGGAATGCGCGAGGGATCCACATAGGAACGGATCTTGGAGTCTGGAGCCAGGTCGAGGATGCGCTTCGTGGCAGTAGGGAGATGATTGTTCCATCCAGCAGTGGTGGAGGCCAGTTGCTTCAGATTGTGGTTCATGGATTGAACTCGAGAGTTATACGAGGCTTCCACGGGGACCATGACTGGTTGATGCAGAGGAGGTGGAGTGTAATTGGCGTACGATTGGTATTGAGAGGAAGAGAACAGTTGATTCACGAACTCGCGTGCTTGATTGTTTGGATCCGTCAAGGGTGCTTGAGGAGAAGACGAAGAAGAGGATGCGAGTAGTTGTTGTCTTTCGCGCTTCATGTTGAACGAAGCTGCGACGATGGCATTCATTAAGGCTGGTTTCACAGCAGACATGGAGGAGAGGATCTCTTTGCGATCGGTGTCGCTGGCAATGTTCACTCCGTGATCTTTGAGGAATTCCATCAGGATCGCACCGTAGTTCTCGCTGTGATCTGCGTTTTGTTTCTGAAGCGATTCCTGGTTCTTCTCCAACTCTGCAACTTTTCTCTGCAGCTCTGCAATAGTCTGAACATCATCTTGTTTGTCTTCGATGATGGCGCGTCTCTCGTTTTTGTTCAACAGCGCATTTGGAGCCAATAGCTTGTTGTACCCGGATTTCACGGTTTGCAACGGATCGGTAGAAGCAGGGGCGTCGTCAGAAGAAGAAGACGATTCCGTAGTAGTGGCATTGGTGGTGGCAGCATCGGTTGGGGTAGCTTCGTTACCTCCTCCAGATCCCTGTTGCTGTTGTTGTTTGCGATTCTGTTGTGTTTGCATGAGATGGTTCTGCAACTCTTGGAGCGCAGCGTCACTGAGATTGTCCAAACCTGGAATCGTGGCAGCAGCAGCTGTGGCGGCCATCTTGATTTCCTGTAGCTCGGAGTACGAGGCGTGTACCAGTTTCATTCCCTTTTGTGGTTTATACAGTATCGCCTTACTTGCTGCGGAAGCCGAAACAGGAGTGACCGTTGTTCCCTCTCTGGCGCCTCTCCAACACAGGGCAACGTGAATCGGCTCCATGGTGCTCGGGTCGTGTGTCAAAGAGAAGTGATTGAACATGCCTTTGTCCAGCAGTCCACACACGAGCTTCCCAGAAGAGGTCGAGTCGTCGATTTCCACCTCCACGGACCAGTCCCGGTCCTCACCATCTTTATTCGACACTTCACTCTTCGTCACTTTACCGACGACCAGATGACCGCGATGGGAATTGACCAATGGGATCCCCCTCGACCGCATCGACATCTTTCTCGCATCTTCCTTTGTCACTTCATACATTTGATCCACCGTGTCCTGGGAATACGTCCCATCCTTCGACGAGTAGCGATCCAACAGGCTGCGACACAGCCACCCTCGGAAGAAACGCATCGATGTATATTTGACAGAGAACTCGGATCGATAGGTTTCAAATATACAGAATTGAAGTTCTTTTTGGCTCTCCATGATACCGCAGCTTCCCCCTCCCACGGAAGCATTCGTTCCATCCTTCCCGAAATTGCATTTACTCGAGACGATAGAAAGTAACAACAGCTTCGTACAGGCCCTGCATCTGTGTCTACGCAGCAACTTCATTCGGTACCTGGTTTGGATGTCTCCGTACTTCTACAGTGACGATTTGCAAGACGAACTACCGAAGCATGGCACCCCAGCGCCCAAACTGATCCTCTGCGCCGCATGGACTTTCATGGCCAAAGTAGCAATGTCATCTCCATCCTCACCCACTCCGGATCTGGATCTGACCAAATTCTGCAAAGACGTTTGGAACCCTTCCTCCTCCTCCTCCCACACAGCAGAAGCTCTCTTCCTGGGTGTACTGGAGTTCGTTGACATGCCGCATGAAACCACCGCAGACTGGAACATCGAGAAGCCATACATGTTCGTTCGTGTGACAGGAAAGGACGCCATTCTTCGTTCTGAGATGCATGTGCCTGTGGAACAGCCGAATCGACGCACCACGGCCATCTACCGACGCCTGTCGGACCACGCCGCAATCTACGAGCTCGAGAAGTACCAGTAGGGGAATCTGGGATATGCCAGATTTTTTGTCATGGAGCTTTTTTGCAGCAGCAGCTTTTTTCCATGAACCGCGGAGCCCATGTCCAGTAAAGACGATTCCGTTCTCTCGAAGAAGTTCCTTCGTATCCCACCTGTCGTTTCCGAACCCGTTTGTCCGGCGTATCCACTGAAGGTACGCAACGTAGTTTCAACAGCCTGGGTAGGCCAGCGAGTGAATCTGAGACTGGTGCAAGTCGCACTACAAGCTAGATTAGACCTCGCCGTTTTCCCCTCGTGTGTTTCGACCTCTCGCGACCCACTCACGACGAACAGCATCTTCGATTCGGGGAATATTTTGGTGACCGGAGCTTCCTCGAAAGAGATGGCGTTATTGTCGTGTCATCGTCTCGTGGACAAAATCAATCGTTCGTTGAATTGGGATCTCCCTTTGCTGAATTTCAAGGTGCAGAATGTGGCGAGTAGCTTCGCAACGGGATTCAAAATCAACATTGATATGTTTTATGATGAGAACTCGAGTTCCGTGGAAAATGGGACCACGACATACGATGCAAGCCTGTTCAGAGGCTGCTGCTGGAGAGACATGGACGGATTGGCGTATATACTTTTTTCATCTGGCAAAGTCGTGCTGACCGGCGCTAAGTCGGTACAAGAGGCAATGGCGGCTTATGAGAAAGCATTGCCCATTTTAGCTAAGTACAAGTTGGGCCAAGAGTATAAAGTTTACGACGACAGTTTTAAGCGCACGCGCCCAATCGACATCGCAAAGAAAACTGTGACTGCCAAAAGGAAAGCTGTGAAGTAAATTTTTGGTCTTTATGAGAAGTTGGTATGGACCAGATTTTTAAAGGTGTTGGATGTTGCCAACGATCGATGGTTAGTTGTTAACAATTCAAGATGACAGAAGAAGAAGCAAATGTCAACACTTGGATGCCACTGAAACGCAAAAGAAGAAACTACAAGAACCGTGATTCTCTTTACGAACATTACAGGTTTACAGACGAAAGGAATGATGTTATGGAATTGAGTATAGGTAAAGAAAAAATGAAAATGGATGAGAATGGATTGGCGATATTGGAATCGTTATCCGGTGGACGTTTTTCAGTGATGGAAGATCGGAACGGGTTTTCCGTGGCAGAAGATCGAAGCGTCTATCGATACGCGTGCTACCAACAATCTGTTGCAAAAGTAACCCATGGTACTCGAATTAGCCGATTGTTTATGGGGTTAGATGAAAACAACGAGGAGCACAAAAGATATCGCGTGGATCATATCAATCGTGATACTTTGGATAACAGATTAGTGAATTTAAGAGTCGTAGACGGACGGACCAATGTATTGAATTGCAAATTGAATCGCAACAATAAAAGTGGGATGAGCGGTGTTTGGTATGACCAGAAAAAGAGACGCTATGTTGTATCTGTTTACGAAGTTGCGTATAAAGAGAAAAGGGAAAATTTTGCATTTGGTCCGTTGTCACAATGGAAAACACAGGAGGAGGCCAGGGAAGCGGCGTTTGCTTGCCGTCGCGAATGGGACCTGCGTAATGGATGTACGAATGGCCAGGAACCTGTGCAGACCTAGTTTAAAAATCCAGGTCTATTTATTCCATTTCATTTCCAAAAACCATTAAACTTCCCATTTTTCATCCATGACTTCCTTCCTTGCCACGTTGCAGTCCGTCTCGGAGGACACGCACAGACAGGTCCTGGAGGAGGCAGTGCATCGTGATGGGAACGATCGTTTGTTCAACGAGTACCCTCATCTGGCGCTCGCGGAATTCATCAAAGAGAAGAAGGTCGACAAACAGCCCATCAGTTCGATCTTAGAGATGCTGAATGCCACTTCTGCCTCTGGTCGCGACAATATAAGGCATAAGGAGCTCTACGAGAACCTGTCAGTTGCGTATGCGTACTACCAGCAGCAGACGCGATACCATTGCTATGATTCGTACTTCGTGAAGCAAGAAGCAGTTTTTCGGGGTTTTACGGATGCGTATTTCAGAGACCTGATGTTCCAAGACCTGTTCCAAGCTCCGTTCATGCGCAAACGGCTTGGTTCTTTGGTGTTCGATGACAAAGTTAAGATCCTTGCCAAGACACAGAAGGCGTTGCAGCATGGTTCGTTGCTGGATTCCATGACACGGGAAGCGAAGACAGAACTGCACCGACAGCAGCATGTTCAAAAAACGTTGATTAGTGTGCCGTTTCGGCGTTCGGAGCGACATGTGAATGCTGTTCTGGAGGAGGTTGGGTCCTGTCTGAATAAATGGCAAAGGATGCAGGAGTTAATGGTCGCAGAATACCGAACTGCTGAAGTTCAGAACGGCTTGGATACACTGGCTTCCTGTCGAGAGACGCTGCAGACGGAGATCCAGGCGTTGAAAGGAGTGGAAGCAAAACTGAATACAAGGAAGCCCTTGGAACCCTTGCTGGAGCAACGGGTACAGAACGAATTGAGAGACTGGGAGGACTCACTTCAAGACCGTCAGCTTGCCGATGTGGACATTCAAGAAAAACTGCAGGAGTGGCACGATGATAGACTGGAAGTGACAGAACGCGAAGCAGCGATGATGCAGTATCTGAAGTCTGGCATCGATCGGGAGAAAGCGATCATAGTGGAGTCTCTCGTTTCGGATCGATTCCAACAGCAGAGCAGTCATTATGAACAGGTGTTGCAACGGTTCCAGATCCAGCTCCGATCCATCGCGGATGGCATTGTGCCTCTGCATCCAGTCTATGATGTCCTTCGGAAGCAGCAGCAGCAGATTCCAAAGGTTCCGAAGACGATGAACTTCAAGGACTGTGAAAAACAGCTGGAAGAATGGGGGGATCAGTGTGTGGAGAACGATTACAGTCGGTACAGCGTTCGTTTGACGGAAACCTTGAAGAACATATCGAATCGAAAAGAGCAGGTGAAGGTCATCGAAGGTCAAATGAAGAAACGAAACGATTCCCCTGGCACAGCCTGTCAGTTTCTCGAGAACATCCTGGTGAAGGAGATCGAAGACCGAGCCACAGCGGCTCTCAGGAAGCAGCTTCAGTATCAAATGAATCTATACATGGAACTGGATTCCCAACTTCAGGTCATCTACAGGTCCGTTCGCAAATCCGCGTCGGATCTCCAAAGCAAGATGCATTCGCAGTTCATCGCGTTCTTCACGGCGTTCAACAAGGACTGCTGCAAGAAGCTGGAATCGGTGTCAAAAGAAACGAAGATAGGGAACGAAGAGAAGAACCAGGAGCTCAAATCCTTGGCCGAAGAGCAATTGAGATCCAGCTTGGAACGGTATATCGAATGGAAAGAGAGCACAGTGAACCCAGAACGAGCCGAGGTGCAGCAGTACATCGAAGAGGCCCTGGGAGAGATGCGGCATGTCCTCGGCCAAAGCACAACAACGGTCTCGGACTTCGCGATGCTGGCTTGGCTCATTGCATGCAGTCAATTGCTGTTGAGCTACCAGGTCGTGGTGTTGAAGTAAAGTAAAGCAATCTGTGATAAAGCGTGTGTACGTCTTTTTTACTTTCCTTTTGAACGATGTCTGCCTTCTCAAGCTTCTTCTCAGCGGCACGCAGTCACTCTTCTTCTTCTTCTTCTTCTTCTCGTTCTGCATCACCACCACACCCCTTCCAGCTTCCCGAGGAAGGTTTACAGATTTCTTCGTTCGAACTTGCAGGAAACTCTTCCTCCTCCTCGGACGAAAACGTGCCCTTGGCTCCGCCGACTGCCACCCCCTTTGATCCCGACGAGATCGACTGGACCACCATTGACGATCCAGCAGAAAAAGAAGAAGAAGAAGAAGAGGAGGATGACCAGGATGGTGATGGGAAAGATGAAGTTGGACACAAAAGGAGAAAAACGAACCACCACGACTGCCCGGCATGTGAATTTGCACCTTCCGAACAAGAGCTGGAAGGCAATCCATTGGCCAACGACTTCATCCATCACTACCATGAAAACATGCTGGAAGCGTCCCGTGCCAAAGTGGCCAAACAGAGTCAGGATATTTACAACCAGAACAATCGCCCCTTCCTTCCAGGAAAACCCAAAATCACAGCAAGGAGGATCGCAGAGCACTGTGAAGAACACGCTGTCACCCCTGTCACATGTTATTATAAGGATCTGCGAACCTACAATCATGCATTACGGATCATCAGGAAGCGAAAGATCTTTCTCAAGGACGATCAAGGCAACGAGGAGGTCGATCACAAGGAACTGAAGCAGTACATGGGAATTGCTGCAGCGAGGAATGCAGCCATCAAAAGCATCCAAACGGCCAGTTCATGGCCCGCAAGGCCAAACCGAGTACCTGTAAAAAAGTAAAGCGCTTATATTCACAATGCTCGGGCCAGAGATTCCACTACGTGCCATAAATGGAAGAAGAAGAAGAAGAGGAAGAAGAAGACCTGCTCTGCACCTATTGTTTGCATGGCACCAGGCATCCTTTGTTCCTTTACGTCTTCGTGGACGGCCGCGTGGACGAAATCCGTCACCGACGCGACATCTGCATCGGTCTGTCTTCTCAGCCCTTCAAACACGTGAGGCGTCAGAACCGAGAACGAGGATTCAAGGAATCGCGGTGGAAGGCAACGAAATCCGTGGCGCCGCATTGGAAGATACGCTACCTGGTGGAAATGAAACACAGCAGCAGGAAATATCGCAGCCTCGGCAAACACCTCAAACCGAACCCAGAGGGATCCGTATCGTTCCAAAGCATGCTTTATGATTTCATTTGCTCCGTTGCAAAAGCGCAACAGAGTGTCGTTTACGAACCTTCTGCGTAAAAGCATTGTTTCATTTTAATTCTTTCGGTCCAAAAAATGCCAAAGACAAACGTTGTCGCAGAAGTACTTCGTATGCACTGGTTCACAAGCAATCGTCACGGTAGCAAGCGACAAACACGTGGTGAGGATTTTCTGCTCGCAGAAAAAACAATCCATGTGGTGGATCGGGATGAAAGAAGGCGTGGAAAGTGGTGGTAGTGGTCGTTTCAGAAGCTTGACGGTGCCGAGTCGCTTCGAATTCGGCTGCAGACCGTCCAAGCCGGGCACGGGTTGACCCGTATTCGGACTACAGTCTTTGATTTTGCCCTGGAAAAACTGCTCCGTCAATTTCTTCGAGGAAGCCATGATGCAACGAAGATGGTCGTTCGATTCGTCTCGCGTTGACAAAAAACAATAAAAATTTGGAATACACCGACGCTTTAAGAAATGGGATGTACCATTTTTCTTTTTGTATGACGTTTAGTTACCGGTGTGTTTATTTTTCACATCATCATCTAAACTTTTTTACTATCGTCATGTCCTCATCATCATCATCCTCTTCTATCAATATTTCCGGAATCGATAAGGTCCAATTACTGAAAGCCCTGTGGCTCCATTCCAAACCCGCTCGCTTCTTCGATGCATTTCCTTCCGCACCAGTTCCGTATTTCGACGAGAAGGAGGCCAACGTCGCAGTGAAACGATATATTGATTATTTCCAAGGACGCCTCATCAAATGTGATCTCAGCAAGGACGAAGTGGAACCACGTCTCTATGATCGCGATTTCGGACAAGGGGCATTTTCCAAGGTCGTGGCTTCAGTCAGAAAATAGAAACGTATACAAAGGCGTAAAAACAAAACAATTTTTACAATAAAATAGAACTTTAGTTCATATTCGAAGAAGCGTTGGCTTCAAGACTCTGCGCGTTGTAAGGAATCGCCTCAGAACCTCTGCTGCGCCTTTGCACAGATTCGATGACGTTTCATAGGTATCGTGCGAGGCATCGTAATTTTTCCATCGCACTAAGTACTCGGGTCGCTGGAGCGTCTCATTGTAACGCCAGCTCAGAATCCTTTCCACTTCGTAGACCTTCTGTTTCTTTTTTTGCGATTGAAGAACGGTTTTATTATTATCCAGAATTCTCTTTTTCAAAGAAGGTTCCTTCTTGTGTGCGACCCGTCGCTTGCACTCAAAACTGACATTCACGTGCATTCTTTGTTTGCATTCCTGTTCCAATGCGTGTTCCAAGTCCGTGGCGATAAACACCCTCTGAGCTGCTTCAAGCACGTTTTCAAAGCCAACGCGAGAATAAAGGAGGAGCTGCACCTTGAACCCATGACTCGAATGCATGGGACACCAACGTAATGCTGAACCGGTCATGCTGCTTTTAAAATGCACCTGTGTGATGTATTGACGAATGCAGTGAGAGATGATAAGGGAGGAAACGGGCGTCGATGTTTGCACTTCTACGGTCACGGATAACTCGCAGCGGGAGGAGGAGGAAGAAGAGGAGGAAGACATTTTTTGGTTGGTTGGTTGGTTGATTGGAAGTTTGATGAATAATGATTCAGGTTAGAATTGAGATTCCAAAATAAAAAATCTGCTCCATGGCAGATGCTTTCGAACGCTTTTGGAAGCATTGGGAGAAATTTTGGTTCTTTACTGACGATGAATTTGCAAGGATATATGCAAGCCCCTCCATTCTGGTTTTTCTAACACCGCTTGCAAGCCTTGGACTCTGCGCTTCAAAATAGATTTATCTTTCCCCATTCCTCCTTTCCGTTTCACTTCGTATTCCAAGCGTTGTGCCATGGATCTTCCTTTAATAGTATCCACAATTGCAATGATCCTCCATGGTCTGCCTCGTGTCGTGGTGCGGCATCCTCCAGCGATGTCCCCATTATGCTGTCTCAGACGTCTCCATGGATCCAAGGCGATGCCAGTGTAAGTTCGTTTGGAGGAAGAGGAATAGAGCAAGTAGAGACAGTACAAGGCTTTGTTATTATCACTGTCGATGAGCATTTTTTGAGAAATGGAGTTGGTGCAAAAGCTGGGGGAAAAAATATCTTTCACAATGGTGACATGGAGCACCGAAAATAATCTGGCGCGTACCAATTTTTTGGAAGGAAACTTTTTTTGTTTAGATATTTTTTTTCTCTACGACTCAAAAAATCATTTTCCAATCATCATGTCATCAGAATCCTCCTCCTCCTCTTCCTCATCATCATCGTTCTTCTCTTGTACACCGAAGGCTATACAAATCTATTTAACACAAATACAAGAAACACAACGAGCTGAAGCAGCGGAAATTAAAATCCTGCACAAACAGAAGCTACTGGAAGCAGAGGAAATTAATATCATGTACAAACAGAAGTTACTGGAAGCACAAATAGAAGCATGTATCATCAGCAAACGGTGGAATAAAAAACGAGAACCGATTATTTCCAAGATGCTGGCTGTCAAGAACCTTACTTCCATATTGGTAGGGATACGTGAAGACGAAGTGAGACACAAGATACTCGAAATCATTTCACTCTATACTTGATGAAGGAGCGTGCCAGAATTCTTTTTTTAACAGTAAAAATGCATTTTGTTACGTTCTGCAAGTCATTTTCATTTCGCGTATGATCTCGTTCAGGTACCGAGAATTGTCGGTGAACTGGCTGCAGCGGAATTTCTGCGCTTTGGCGATGTCCTTGAGTTTCCGACTCGGTGGCAAGGCATGATACAATTCCTTGAAGCGGCCCAATATCTTCGTTCCTCCTCCTCCCACCTGAATGCCTTTCATCGACGCGTACAGGAACACGACGGTGAAGATGCGCAGCTTAAACTTGTTCTTGACATCCTGGTAGTACCGTGTCTGTATGGCCTTCTGCCAGAAGGACAGCGCTTCCAATGCGAAGCGTCGCACCTCCTCTGCAATGACCGGAGCAAGGCCACTCTTCTTGATGTTCTGACTCACCGCCAGCAGATCGAGCACTTGGGTTTCGATGTTCTGTCGCTCGCGTTCCATGATCAGATGCCTGTTTGGTGCTGATGGAGGAGGAAGAGGAGGTGCTGGTTGCTGCTTCAGGTCCATGATAATAATGCGCTTCGGTTTCTTCTTTCCATGACTGCTACCAACGGCTTTTCGTTTTCTTGGGACGGATGGAGCGATTTTCACGCGTTCACTTGGATTGAAGTTGGAATAATGACTTGGGCCGATGGAGGGTTCTTCAAGATCGTAAGTGAGTCCGGTGAGGGTGCAAGAGCGTTCGAAGTTGGTCGTAACAATGTAGCGGCAGCTGGAAGAGGTGCAGTAGTGCAGATTGCCCGTTTGAATACAGACGAAGGCGGATGGACAGAGGTCGGGGATGAAGAAGCGACAAGAGGAGGAACATTCCTTTCCATGCTTCGTGTTGTTACTGTTGACGCCCTGGTACTTGCTGGCATAGTCGTTATGAAGAAGGGGATTCAGGGCCGAATAGGGCAGCAATTCCTGAAATATCCTGTCCTTCGCAGATGGCATCATCAGGAGCGTTGTCGGTGTGAGCTGGGAGGCTTTTCGCATCGCTGCTGCTGCTTCCTTCTGCCTCAGTTGCATGAAGTTCCTTAGGAAGCTCTCGTGGATGTAAAACAGATCGCTTTCGCTTAGTTGTTCGTTTGCCAAACGCTGCTGGGGAGGAGGAGGAGGAAGAACCTGTTGTTGTTGTGGAATCATGGTGAGGACGATGAGGCCGAGTTGTGACCGTTTCCAAGAACAAAGCAAGCAACTGTTCGGTATCCTTTTCTTTCCCTTGTGCCCACTGCAGCCAATCCTTCAAGTGGATGGAATTCAACAGTTGATGTTGCGAGTCGCGTAATCGGTTGTCCGTAATGTCCTTTTTGAACCTGCACCGGACACAAGGCTGGGTCTGTGGCGTGCTGCTGCTGTTCTGTCCTCGAAGCCGAATGAAGTCGTCGCAGATGGATTTCCAGGGAAGTTGCAACAGAGAGAGATCGACAGGTGGAAGGGATTTGAAGGCAGGAGATTCTGGGAGCTTGGCGACTTTCTGATGGATGCTCTTCGGTTGTCTTCGTGGGCGTTTGGAAGCAGCAGCAGACGAGGACATAAAAGAGCGCTTCAAAGAAAGAAGAAGAATCAGTTGCAGCAACTGAGAGAGACAAACAAGTTTCAAAAAAACTGGTGCATCCCGGATTTAATTTCATGGCTCATATGTGATGTACACATCAGAAACCCCCCAAGTGCCAATGGATATCTGTGAAACAGAAAAACGATGCCAGTTGTTGGAGAGAATCGAGAAGCTTTTTCATAAACATCACAGCATCACACACTCCCAGTACACATTTCTAACCTCAGCCTGTGCACCAGAGCAAGATATGCAAAGAGAAGTGTTGTTAGAAGTGGCTTTACGAGAGAATGCCGTTCGTGACGTCAATGTATATTCCCGTTATCGACAGGGAATCAAGGTGTGGAATGTGAGATCAAGACATCGAAGTGTTGCACATGCAACCACGGATCCGAAAGGCTTCGGCGTGTTGAAGAAATCTTACCTTTCCGGTTTGTTCACATTCGAAGTGGCTTACTTGATCAACTGTCACGAATACGAACACAGAGATACCAATCGCTGCAAGGTATTCGATGATCTCCAAAGACACGACATTGGACCACGCGAGCGGTATCACATGGAACTGATAACAGGGAAGTTGCAACTAAAGAATGAAGAAAATGAAAATTTAATCTTCAATGAATTACGTCTCGCCAAAAAAGCATCACGACGGTTTGCCACATACCATCACAAAGAAAACGCTTCGGATGTTTTCTGTGAGACAACTTACTGGTCCGCAAGCTGTCCCATTTTGTTCATACTTTGGAAACATCGAATACGGGCCTTTGCACGACGAGCGCGAGATAAGGTGGTGTATCGGAAAGAAGCGAAACCGGTACTTTACAATGAATTCCATTGGCCCGCAGCACTGTTGCCGTCTGTAGGCATGTATTTATAAAAGGAAACTCAATTCGACACGTCCCAGATTTTGTTTTATTTCCTCATCTACGAAGGGGGGTATTACCATGCACACCAAAAATGTCAACGATTTTCTGTGCACATTGCGAACGATATATGACAAAATTGCAAGATGTTCAATTGAAACTTCAGTGCTCCAAAGAGGAAGCGGAAAACTACGTGCGACCCACCTGTCTGCACCAAATCAAGGGACTCAAGCGCCACCCACCGCACCTGATTCAGGCGAACCGGGGCACACCAAATCAATGTCAAAAAACAAAACAGTGATTCGACATTCCATTCTGTCTTCTTCTGCAAAACAAATGCAAACCTTCACAAAATTGAAAGACAAATTTACTGCCCTTTTTCGACAACCGCGCGTCGAATTGGAAAACCAACTTCGTGCACTCCACTCCAGTACAAAGACATGCAAACTTAGGATACAGCAGCTGCAACGGGAGTTGAGCATGTTGGAAACACAACAAAAGAGTGAGGAAACCGCTTTAGAAGCACTACAGAATCAATTGAATATGTACCCGATACCACCGGAAGTAGTTGAAGAATTCGAAAGTTGGTTTGCACCACTCCGCGGACATCGGTATAACGGCCAGACATGCTATCATTTTGGTCTGGCGATACCTGGAACGCATCGGGCATTATTTTGTTGCACTAGAAAACATCCCGTCCAGATTTCGGAACGCATTCAAGATCTGATCGATCGCTATTGTATCGAAGTGTGTCAGGACACCACTGTGTTGTACTGATTCGTTTAAATTTAAAGTTTAACTTGCATTTGCCAATCGCAGTTCCCATTTGTCGATGAAAGACTGCAGCGTTTTGCTTTGGAACGATGCTTTGAACGTGTGACAGCCCATGGACCGCCATTTCGGACGCACGGCAATCAGACTTCGAATGGCCAAGAGCGCATTTGCTCGCTGTCGCTGTGCAAAGGTCATCTTTCGACTGGTATGAGGACCGAGGAACTGAACCTGCAATAGGAATCGAATGAAGAATTCCGGAGACATGTAGCTCCTGGAATCGGAAGCCTCCTGTACGATGGTGTACCACAGGGCAAGATCCAGGACGGAATCCACGAACAAGGAAGTCCAAACGAACTGAGGCTTACAGAAAAGAAACGCCAGTTGCTGCAGCTTCTGAACGACATCGTCATGTGCCGTCGCCGGCAACAGAGGAAGATCATGGCGTGAAATCACAGTGCGATACACGAGCCAAGAGTAGGTCTTATTCAGTGTCTCCAGGACCTTGGCTTCAGGAATCAGCTGTCCCTCTGTCTCATCCCTTCCGAGCAGCTTCAAGAACGATCCATGAGAAGCAACTTTGACAGGCTTTGGTGTGGATATAGGAGGAGGCACGACCGCATGGCGGTTTCTATCGGTGAAGAATTTCGTATCCTTCGGATCATCAATATTAAGAACATTGCTCTCGTCCAAATGCACGAATCCGTCATCATCCTCTTCCTCCTCCTCTTGTTCTTCTTCTTTCACGTGAATGACTTCACGTTTACCTGCTGATGATGATGACGAGGAGATGGATTCGGATACCTCTTCTTCTTGTTCCTTCTTGTCTTCTTCTGTCTCTGGAAGAGTCAGTCTCAGAGCAACACGGACGGCTTCGAATGTCCTATAATGCCGCGCCTGCCACGTCAAGAAGTCGGTATCCAAGTCATTTTTATCCATGTAATCCCGCAGAGTATCCCCAACAGCATCTTCGTCTTCCTGATCCAGATTCGAAAGAACGGGTAGGTCCGGAACATCACCCAGTTTCTGGAACCGTTTGCAGTCTTTGCAAAACACGAAATTGCCCCTGGATTGCGAGGTGTACACGAGATCGGATTTCAACGACACGGGGTTCTTGTAACAGCGAATCTGGGTGGCGAGTTGCTTCCCATCCACCGTGGTGATGGTAGCGTGTATCTTCGTCAAGTAGATGTGACAGAGGCGGTGATGGAGACGAAACGGAGTGTGTTTGGCACGATTCTCCGCGGTGATACTGTAGAACACCGGCCAGTTCCGTCTGTCGAACACCCGACGCTGTAGCTCTTCTTCATCGACAGGACTCTGTGGTGGCTTCTCGTTGTAATAATGCTCATATAGCGATGCCATGCGCGTGAAGTCGTATCGTCCCGTGTCACGGTTTTGCAACAGCGTCTGAAATGCTACTTTGGACTTTGCCTCGGTGATGTGCAAATTCACATCTTCCTTGTACTGACTGAGAAAATGATCCAGCTCCACTTGATCGGTCAGTACCACGACATTGGATTCCCGCTTCTCTTTGTTCACGGCTTCCACGTTCGCGGAAGCATCGACCTGCAGCAACTCGAAGGCCAGAGAAGGCCGCTGATTCAGAACCAAGGGCAAGGACAAGACGTGCATCAAGAGCATCGTTGCCATATCCTGTGTGTAAGCGATATGCTGCGATGCGAACCGTGGAAGGACGATCCGGAACACGGATAAGAACAAACGAAAGAACGATTGAAAGCGCTCTTCGAAGACCTCGTCGTCATACTCTTCCGTGCTGTTGGAAAACAGATAGGAGAAAATATCGCTCGTGTAAGCCATCTGATTGTTCGGTACCTGCCAGTCACGGAGATGCCTCAAAGCATGCACTTGCTCTTGGAAGGTACCACGATAAAATTCCTCATCGTCTTCATCCTTGGCATGTTCAATTTTCTGAAACCAGACTTTCAACCCAGGTGTGATCTGTGCCACATACGCCTGGAACACCAACACTGCAGCGGATGTGTTTCGTAAAATCATGCAGTCGGCATCGGCTTCGTGATGCACCAGATCGTCCACATCCTGCACGTAATCCATCGCAAAGCGCGTCTGACGCACACGAAGACCCGGTAGATCCTTCCAAGCCTCACTGGTCGTCGCAGTCAACACAGCATCGGGGAGTGCCTCGTGGAACACCAGTTTCTGCACCAAGCTTTTCACAGAAGGGAACAGGTGGTGTTTCAATGCTGCTTCATGCTCATCGGCATCTTCACCACCAGCGGCCTTCGTTACCTTCGGGAAGAACATTTTCTTCGTGAGGCTGGGCAAGGCAGAGGAAAAGGAGACATGCAGCGAGGTCTTCATGTTCTGCCAGAACGACTCCATCGAGGCGAAACGCGGATGCACCTCTTCCAGCAGCGATTGGAGAGTGTCGCGAAGACCCATGGGCATGACTTGCTCGTGCGTGGAGTCATAGCAGAATTTGATCCAGCTGGGGTCGCCGCGGCCTTGAAATAGAAGAAGTGGACTTTGTGGCGTGTGAGCTTTCAGGAACGTGAGCAGTTCGATCATAGCCTGTGCGAAAGTTGGAGCATGCAGCGTCTCTTCCACGTCATAGACCAACTGCGGTTGCTTGGCGGTTGTGGAGTAGATCGCGGATACCGTTTCGTAGTCTTTATGCAGACGAGTCAGATATCGAATCGAGGTTTTGAAGGAGCGATCTCCTTTGAGATTGATACAGGCGATCTGACGCAGATAATGCGCGTAAGAGAACAGATGGGTCTCGCAGTCGATGAAGTAGACGTCCTGGAGAAATCGGTCGCGTGGCATCCCATCGATCTGTGTGGAAGGGAGAGAAAGCAAGTTGTGCCAGGCTTTGGTCGTTTCCACCTTCCATCGGTTCTGTTTCATGGCACGAGTGATGCTGTCTTTGTTCGGTGGATAAAAGGAAACCGAAGCAGATGCATCGGAACGGAGCAGCTGCCAGGCCTTGAACAGATTGTACTTCGTCACCAAGTTGCTCACATTGAGTTTCTTTTCCTCCTTTGTGGCTTTGCGAAGATACACCGACACGGTCTCCACCAGGTCCTCATCGGTGACGCGCTGTTTGAACGGAGACAGATCCAGAGCTGGCTCTTGTTGTTGTTCTGCACTGGATGAAGAAGAAGAAGAAGAAACCGATTCGGATGCAGAAGAAGAAGGTGGTGGCGGCGGAGATGGCGGTGGTTTCCATTCCTCGTCATCTTCCTCGTCTTCGTCCTCTTCGTCATATTCATGAATCACGGGGAGTTTTCTTGTTAGATGAGTGGATGTCGTGTAATCGGGTTCGATCACTTCTTCGCGCAGGCCTGGTACCGACCGTGGACCTGGAGCGAGACGCTTGAGTTCCCCGGCCAGGCCTTTTGGTTTGTTTATGGTGCGCTTTGGTTCATCTATAGCGGCGGCTCTGGCTGCGACCTTTTTCTTGTAAGCATGCCTCTGTTTTCTCTTCGCATAAATCGAAGACATTGGATCATTGCACTCTGGGAACACGACAGTCCTATATAAAAATCTTCGAATATTTTTAAAGGTGTATAACTGAACGGACTTGCAGCTGCCGTTCATTTCGTTTTCTTTATGGCTTTTGACATGACACAGAACGAATGGGTCTGTCTCGCATTCAAAAAACTGACTCTCGACTCTCCTATGAATCAGCGCCTGATCTGTGCCTGTACCGGTTTCAAGTATTTCCACGTCGAACTGGTGGTTAAAGTTTCGTGCAAGAAAGCCGGTTGCGCTTACTGTCAGTGGCATCGCAACGAACTGGAGCGCTCCTCCGAGCAGAAACGAAAACAACATCATCAATACGCACTCCGAATCGCAGCACAGACAAACAAACACTGCATTTCCATGGCAGCTGCATCCGGTACGAACGTCCACATCAGCTACGATCGACCTTACGAATCCGACTCGTACGACTTCTACATCATTCCTATCCCCCCCGGTGGCACTTCGGCTCTACTCGCTTTCTTCTTGAAGCGCAAAGGTCGAAAATACCGATGCAGCTACCGACAGCAGTTGCTTTGGGTCTGTCAACGATGGCTTCTTTGTCATTACTGCTGCTGTTGCAAAGGAAAGAAAGTGGAAGACGGACCGGCTGCCCCGAAGCTTCCGACATCCTTATATGCTCTGCTGCAGGAAGACGATTTGCAAGACGGGTGGTTTTGCAGCGAGATCATTGCCGCGGCGTTGAAAGGTATCGGTATGACAGAATTGCATCTGGACAGTCCGGATGTTCTGTTCAAACAGGTGCAAGAACGCTTCGGAACGGTCATGCTCCATCAACCTCTCGCAGAAATGAAGCCTTACATCGATGAATCCTCCATTCCAGAGAAAATAATCACCATAGCACCGACGACCACAGCTCCTGCTGCGATACGGAAGGCACCATCCGCTCATGCTTCGGAAACCGATACGTTGCTGGTCGCACCGAATAAGTTGGTCGCGCGCAACAACAACAACAACAAGCCCGCGTCCGAGGCACAACCAACATTTCTGCTCAGCAAGTTGCAGTACTAAAAAACAAAACACAATTTTATATACATTTTTTTTTTCAAACTAGCGTTTCGGCCCCGTAGTTCTCCTCGTCAATTGGCGCCTCCTCCTCTGGCAGCTCGAAAGGAAAACAATCGTCTTCGTCTTGATTGTCCTCTTGCTGTCGCTGTCGTTTTGCTTCTGGGGCATCTTCATGGGCTTCTTCCTGTTTGCGTGAATCTTGGAGTTTCTGAGCAATGCGAGTGAGATCGGCCAAGTCGTATGGTAGAATGGACGAAGATGAGGATGAAGATGAAGACGATGAAGATGATGACGGGGAACGAAGGGTTGGAGTGTACATGGGACTGCTTGGTTCATCAATGGGTTGAGGTGAGAGTGGTTGTAGCAGCAGCTCCTCTTGTTTTTTCACCTTCTGTCGCATCCCATTCAACGTTTCCACGGTCGTTCGAATCGTCTGCGAGGCACTGGTGGAATTAGCGTCTTCGTGGTACTTGGAGTAAAAGAAGCGCATCCATGGCAACGTGGCTTCATCACGAGAGGGGAGGAAGGGAAGGAACAAGGCTTGGCGAAATTGAAGATAGGAATTGTTGATCGCACGACGGCCAATCACGGGAGAGCATGACAACCGGTTGTGGTATAAACAGTCGATGATTGCGCCATAGCCCAGTGTTGTAACGGATTCCAAATCAGCTCTAAAATTACCAGAAGAAGAGGAGGAAAAAGAAGAACAGGAAGAGTCGAAGAGGTAATAAATCAATCGTATCTGGTAGTCCAGTGCTGCTTTCTGTTTTCGAGAAAGCAACGCCGAGAAAAGAGTTGAGATGGACCCAACATGCACCTTTTGTTTGTATTTTAAATACGTTTCCGTGGAGGATGTATGTGGATAGTGTTGTTGACAATTGGCTAGTCGTGGATAATTTGCTTTTGTTTTCTGTAAACTGTCGTCGTTATGCTTCACGACCTTTTTCAGATCCAGCTTATGATTCGAAAACAATAATAACTTGCGAAGCATATCTCCTGTGATGTTGTCCGTCTTGTTCAAGATAGAGCCGATTGTCTCCGCTTCCTTCCAAGTGATTTCCCTCTCAGGTGTATCTCCAAAGAGGAGGTTCATCATCACCAACAACCTCCATAAAAAAGAGGCAGGAAAGAGATCGTCCAAGGAGGATGAATCGGAGACATTCACACATGCAAAGAGAATCAAAGGAGTGACAAACTCGTAACCCTCTCGCAAGATAGACGATCCTCCTTCCAAAACGGTTGTCGGTTTGTTACAGGCCAGACTCTGGCTCCGTAAGAAGCCAGCTGCGCGTTTTGCTGCCACCCATTCATAGAAACCAAGTGAACCAACGAAGAGAGATCGATTGTTGCCACCGTCCAGAGGAAACACATCGAAAGGATGGCGAAGCGAGGAAGGGATCAAAGGAAGAAGCGGTGGTCCATTGGTTTTCAAGGACTTGTATTCGTCCTGGAACATTTCTAGTACATGGTGTGGAAGAGCGCCCTCCACGATGGTGAAAAAGACCTGTTCCTTGGACGCATTGTGGTAGGCGAAAGAGGGTAAAATGGGAGGCGCGGACTGAAGACAGTCGATGACATAGCCTGCATACGGGTTACATTGAACATGAACCAGGAGGTGTCTTGCTTGAGATAAGGATACCGGTTTCGTCGTGCGGTAGTTGTAGAAATTAGAAGGATGGACATCTTCATCTGCCATAAGAGCCTGGCATCGTTGCGAGAACGTATCATCGTAAATGGAAAACGGTGGAACATAGGAGAGCCGGTGCAAAATTTCCAAGGGGGACCACTCGCATTTCAAGGCACAGTAGTCCACGCGAACCTTGCTGCTTTCCGCCGCCTTCGGGTTGTTGAGAATGGTCATGATCTTCGAGATTTTGCTGGTTAAGGAAGAAAGAAAGCCCTCTCTGTCGGGATTCCAAGGGGTGTTGTTGTTGTGTCGCAAAATGCAGCTGTATTGAAGGTAATCGTTGACCGCCGTTGCAAATGCAGGATGATCGAATGCAGAAGGATCAAACAGACAACCGAAGACAGTGGAGACAATTCCAAGTTGGTGAGACGGTTCTAAGACCGGGAAGGGTTTGGATTTCAGAGCCATGATCGCCACCAAGCCCAGTACAATCAATGGCACATCCACGGTCGGTGGAGGATCGGTCTTAGGGACACAAGCACAGAGATTGAAGAAGGGTAAGAATAGTTTTGCCATTGCCGTGTCGGTGGAGAGCAGGGATTGGTAAGACGGGGGTTGAGAGGTGCATACAGAGAGGAACAATTCGACGGATGGAGGAGTGAAAGAGGAGATTTCCATGCCCTGTAATGGTTTGAAGGAGATGCGCTTCATGTGGAGGAAGAGAGACAGTTTTTCCAAAGGAGACAACCAGAAGACCGAGCAGAACTTCAAGCATTCCTCCTCGGGGTTGCAAGAGCCGTCTGGAGTGGCATGCTTTCCGAACGCGTTCAACACCATCTTGCCTCGATGGTTCAAGCATTCACAGAAGATGATAGGGCAGTTGTGGTGGTGGTGGAGGGAGTAGTGCTTCATGTCGTCAGTAGATCGGCTCAAACGTTGTTGCAGAAACGCTTTGGCAGCAGCACCAGGAATCGGATCTTCTCTGGATTGCGACCGAACTTCATGCATGTTAGGAAATAAGGTGGGCTGTTGCAGCAGCTGCAGTAACAGACCGGAAGGAACGAGACAGTAGTCGTGTTTTGTAACCACTAAGGGGTTGTTTTCCTCCTCCGGAAGCGTGAGTGATTGAAGAACAGTAGAGAAGGAAGGTGCAGATTGATGGGAATCCAACATCAAGGAGAGTTCCATCGTTGAATGAGGAATGAACACAAGGGAAAAAAACGCACCAAAAAGATAAGCTATTTTGGGTATATGTCCCTCCTGGTCGGCCCAGTGGATAAATATTTATATTGTCTGCAGCAGAGAAGATTCCGTTTCAGATTCCAAGCGTTTCATTTCCGGTGCATACCAGTTTTTCATAGTTGAAACGATAATAATAAAAAAAGCCACAGTCTGATAAAAAAAGATGGAAATACAATTCGAAGCCGGTAACATTCCTCCATCAGCTACACAGGAGGACGATGGATTGAAATCACTTCTGCGACATATGCTTCAAGATAGGACTTTTAACATCTCGTTCCAACGAAGAAGATCCTTCACAGAGGAAGAATCGGAATTGTGTTGGCATCTGATCCAGTTGCAATTCCTGAAAGAGAAACCACAACACCTTCAAGAAGGTCCTTCCCATATCATTGTTTACAATCTGCACGCCACCGACGCCTTGATACGCTTCCTCACAGACCCCCATGCTCCACCAGTGAAGCAATATGCCGCATCTCAAATCCACCGACTGCAGCAGCTGAAGCTTCAACAGGAACAGGAAGAAATCAAGGAGAAAGCCTTCATTCCATACGACGAGCACATGAGTGATTTTCGCGGTGACCTGTTGCAACTGGAACTGGACGTTGCATGCTCTGCCTCATCCTCTCCGGCGCTGCAGCAATTGTCCGAGTCCATTCAATCTGCGCAATCCATGTTCCACAGCCAGCCGAAGAAATCCATTTTTCGCAGCTTCTTCCGACGCCAAAGGGAACCAACCACCCCTTCCACACCAACATACAATTCGAGGGATATCACAGCTTTTAAGCAGCATTTGTTTCCAGTGAAGCAAAAGAATGAATTAATGCTTTAATACTATTTACTTGTAAAAAGAAATAAAAATGAATCAACGCCATTCAGTTCAGCTCCATCATGATCGTCAAAGGTGTCACTTGTCTGAAATGTAACACCTTTGTCTTTAGTCGTTATCGTTATGATTTTCGTCGGTGTCCCTGCAAAACATTTGCTGTGGATGGGGGCCCACAGCTGGAGCACATTCTCTATCCGACATTTGATGACCGAAAAAATTGGATGATAAAGGAGCAATGCGAAATCAAAGCCACTGAAAACGAATTGATTGCCGATTACCAGCAAAAGCGCAACAATTTTGGCTGGTTGCAAATCATACAGTCGCGACAATTGACTCAATAAAACAGCGGTTTCATTTTTTTTACTTTCGCATGTCGCAGAAATCCACCGGACAGTTCCGGAACAGCGAACAGGTGGTGAATTCCAGATCCTTGCTTAAGAATGCCAATTTTGACTGAATTTCGTTTGCGATGGACTCATTGACATGTTTGATGAGTATCCTTGTGCGGGTGTCAGAAGCCGTAATGGGAAACCCTACATTTTCGCTATCACGGGGCATCAGCGGCAGAGAAAATGGAGTGTGTTGAACCGTGAAGGCCTGCAACAGCTTCAAATCTTCCTTTGTCACTTCTGCAAAATATGCAAATTGGACCTTCTTGGAGCGACGAACAACATCCAGGAATGGAGCACCGATGACATCCGGGGAATCGACTGAGACAACATGCTTTTGCACAAATTGATCGTTAGTTGTATCCCAATAGAAGACGGAATGGATCAAGCCGAAGACTCTCTGTTCGATGATGCTTCCAATGGGAGCTTTGAAATGCATGACAATCCGCCATCGCGCATCCTGCTCGTCACTGTCATTGGAAGGGAACACCGTCTCATCTGTTTTGTCGTATGCATCGGAATCAGCTGCGGAAGAGGCTTCCGAGTAACAAGAAGAGAGGTAGTTGGTGGTTTCCAGGACAATTGCAGGCTCGCTCTCGGAATTCATATTCATCAGCAAAGGGAAGGCGTGCAAGATGTATTTGGTTTCTTCTTGTTCCTTCTCGGTTGGTTCCTCCACGAGTATGTCGCGATCGAAGACCCGCAGCTGGCCAATGGCGTAGCAGGGAGTGAAAGGTCGAAGGAAGTCGTGAAGGAACTGCAACTCTTCGTTTTCGAACGGAGGAGCAGCAGATTGAAACGCGACTAAGAATTCGATACACATCATCATACCATCTTCGCAATCGAAGCATGCCTGAGAGAGATCGGGGAACATAGACAGAGGGCACCATTGTTCGTCGATTTTGAATTGGTCTTTTCCTTTGCCTTGTATGAGGATATCACGGGAATAAAACAACCCTTTCATCGGCATCGTGAAGGTCTCTGCGATGACTTCTCGTAGCTGCGACAGAGAACAGGTTTGAATGGAAACATCACGGCAAATCCCGACATTCGACTTGGCCAACTGCAACCACCACCCGAACAGCTGCTCCACGTCCTGCTTCAATGCTGTCACGGAGTGCAGTGAGGCCAGCAGCGACACAATAGGCCAGGATTCGTTTCGAAACTGAATATCGATGAGCTGGGGTGGCGGTTTTGTACCAGATTGTGTGAAGCTGGGATGCACCGTCCTTTGTTTCAGTTTCTCCTTCAGCGATTGAATTTTCGAAGATGCAGCAGATCGTGCATCCACTAAAACCTGTTGCACCATCTCGCTGGAATCCAAAGGGGGTAACATACCCTTTTGCTTTTGAGCTGTGATACGACCAAGAACCAACCCCTTCTCTGAAAGGATCTCTGCTTCCATGAATTCGGAATGGAGATCCAGCTTCGCGAATCCAACGAAATGCATCCCTTCCCAGGACCCAATGTCTGGATTTTTGTACACAGCGAACACATTCACGAGGATATGCGATGCCTTAGTCTGTCCTCGTTGAAATAAAATAGACATATCCGGCTTCGAAGGGTTGGTATCCAAATAGCTCTTGGACACAAAGGCGGGATGTTTTGGTACGGAAGATCCAATGAAAAAAGCAGTCAGTTGAACCGGAGGAAACTCAGCAAAGTTGGCCAATGTGACACGGAAATGGATCACCAAACGATCCACCTGGCCCAAAGTGAAACCAGGAGGTGAAACAGCAGCAGCACTCATTTTGTGTGTGGTTTTTTCAGGGGAACATATGAGATCGGTTTACTGCATCCACTTCTTCTTTGCAGATGGTGTGTCCCAACTTGGGAACAGTCGGAGTGTGCCAACTCAATTTGAAAAAAAGGAACGTGTCGGAATACAAAGTATGCGTGCCAACTGCTCTCTGAAAGAAAACATGTGTGATCCGATGGTGGAGGAAGAAGACGAAAAGATAAGGATAGAGCAGCACGTGGTGGTATTTACTTACCCGAAGCATGACACGGATTATTCTCAAAGTACACCTCGACCAACAACAACATCAACATCAACATCCGTGTGCGATATCTTGGCTCCTCCTTCTCGCTCCGAAGTCATCACAGAAGCTTCACAGGAATCGCAACAGCAACAACATCAAGGCGTCCCCCGCCTCCCTCGCCGTTTTAAATTCTCGGAGAAACATATTGAAATATCGAAACAAAGGGGGCCCAATAAATATTCACACGATTCCCATTTTGACTCTCATGTCTACCCAGAGCGATCCTGTCGTGTTGCCTCGGTATGGAGATTGCGCCAGATCATAGCGGTCAAGAAGCATCTTCATGAAAAGGAAGAACAAGAACAAAGAGAAGCAATGCACCGACAACAAGCAGCTGCACGCGAAGACAAAGAACAACAACAACAAGCAAGCAGCAGCAGTCGGTGTTGGATCTACATATGTCCACAAAAGAGAGCAAAACTTGGGAATGTCCGATGATGACTGGAGGGAAAAAACAACTGTTTTACATATTAATTATTACAAGCAACCTAATTGCATTTTGACAATGTGATCGACAGCCTTTTTAGCTGGCGTCGGGTTTTTGGAAACATTGCTTGGGAGAAACAGTTCCTGCAAGACCTGTCTCCCTATGTTCGTGGTGATGGTGTATTCTTTTTCTTTGGAGGTGCCTTCCTTCAACCAAATGGAATGCGCAGTTTGCTGCATGCGTTTTTTAGTTCGAAACCAATTTTCCAGTAAATCGATATTCGGGATGCTGTGATGATGATGATGGTGTGTCCTTTTCGGACCCTGTTGCTGCTGCATGATTTGCAAGGCATGGGAACGAGTCAGGCGAATCAGGCGCATGAGATACCTGTCCGTACTGTCTTCGTCCAAAGATGCGGGAAGAAACACGACCGCGTTATCATCACCACCACCCATTTGCAAAATCTGCAAGGCGTGGCGCACCTGAGAGATCAGACCGTTGATGTTGAAGCGTGGAAGCAAATGCGTACTATGTTTCTTCACGGCAGCCTGTTGTTTCACCAGATACAGAAGCTCATAGGGAGAGATAAAATAACCAACCAATCTGGTACAGGCAATGTAAAAGAGAGCATGACTCGCTTCCCACAGAGAGGACTCGTTCAGGCGCGTCAATGAAGGCATCTGAATCGACAGATTCTTGGTATAGGAGCAGCAGAGGGATGCTAGGACATTCGCAACCTGTTTCATCTTGTCATCGTCGCCCAGACAGATGGATTTGAAAGCATCCAGAACTCGCAGACACTGATGCAATAACTCGGTTTCATGCAGTTGCTTTCCCTTTTGTCGTATTTCCATTCGATTCTGTTGGCTAAGAAGGTGTCGGATTTTCCCCGCATGGTTTCCAGAAGGTTCAAAGGCAGCGAGATGCGACTGTTGGATTTGTGTGGAAGCGACTTCTGCATTCAACGCCAGCCGATGTGACAGTTCCGAGCGCGATTCATAGAGTCCGAAGGCAAAGGAAGAGGAAGAGGAGGAAGCAACAGAAGAAAATGAAGAGGAAGACGAGGACGACGCTGTTTTCTTGGTCTTTGTCTTTTTGGCTGCTGCTGCGCCAATCAGTGAAGCATCATCGTCCATTGCTGCATCTTGTGATTTATTCTTTCTTCGATGTGACCGACTCGATGAGGAGGGAGACATTGTAGCTGGATCCCCCGCTTCACCGAGAGCGAATGTCTCAAACTGCTCTTGTTCCTCCTTGTAGCTGGTACGGAAGTTGTAGTCTGAATCTAAAATGGCACCACAGTCGCAGGTGGTCACTGTCGGGCCTTGACTGTCGTAGGCAATGTGAGGGAAGGGGTGATGGAACGATAAGGTGCAGGCGGATGTGGCAGATGTCACGGTGTCACAGCAGGGGATGCTGCAGCAACTGGAACAGAAATTGAACAACAGAGGATGGAGGTAGAAGGAAGGATCCACTGGCTTCCAGTCTGCAAAGCAGGGACAGTGGAAATCAGCAGAGGTCTCCGTGGAAGAAAGAGAAGCATGGGAATCGATTCCGGGTGTGAAGGAGACGTTCGGATGGTCGATGTCGTGGAAGGAAGCATTCTTAGGCGACAGAATCGCGCGAATCAGTTGCGCTCGAGTGACACGAATCGTGCTCCAGCGATGCTGGTAAACGGTTGAATAACAAGGGTCTCGGAGCAGCGTTGGAGGGGAATCGGGATCCATCAAGGCCACCACCATCTCCAGCTTCGAGTTGCAATCGATCATCAAGGATTCCGGTTCCACGATCCGAGAACGGGGATTGATCTGATACCGACCAAAGGAATTGCGATGGGTGTAACCCGATTTCAACAGGGTCAGCGACGGGAAATGGTTCAGTAGCTGTAGGACGGAGGCAGGCAAGTTGGAAGAAGAGTAGAGCGTCTTGGAAGTCTGTTTCAGAATGGAGCGCATGCGATAGAGGAACTGTGCCATCGATAATTGTGATGCAGTGAGAATTCGAGAGGGGTGCAGGAGAAGAGAGACGGATGCAGCGGGGAGGAAAGTGGAGGAATCCAACAATTGCAAATTCAATAGATTCACATCACTGTTCAACACCAACCTCAATCGCCCCTTGTCGTCGGATTCCAGAAGCAAGGAGGAAACAGGGACCGAAGGCAAGCAGATCGGAACACCAGCGATGGTGCCGAGGTACATCTGCTGCAGACGCATCTGTTTGGGAAAGATGTCGGTATGCAACACAGACAGCAGCTGCTCTACCGTCACATCTTGGGAAGTTAGAGACAGGAGAACGGAGGAAGGAGATAAGAGGGAGGAGGAGGAAACAAATGAACAAGAAGAGGAAGAAGAAGAACAATAACTTAATGCTTGTGGGAAGTGAATGACAATTTCAGGAGTGGTGGGGACATCCACCCATTGTATTTCCTCTTCCATGCTGGTTCAATGGAAAATGAAAAATGACATCGGAAGGAATGAAAACCTGTGGACCGGAAGTTCAGAAATGATTTCCCGCGTTCGGACGAAGATATTTTTTCAAAAAACACTAACAACTCCACATCGTGCAAAAAATCTGGTACGTACCAACTTCATTCGGTCTACCATGTTCCAGTTGTTTTCTTTGGAACCAAATGAAGGGCCAGTTTAGACGGCGCATGTCATCTCAAAGCAATCGGTGCATCATCTGCTTGCGTGAAGCGGACACAGGAAAACCTGCAGTATCTATATATTATCAACAACGAGCATCGGTCAGCAGCAACGGCACACCAGATACCATCTATCTGCACCGACTCTGTGTCCCGAAAAATCTGCTACAGTCCTCTTCGGTTCCTCCTCCTCCAACGGCAGACGCCTCGTCCCAACTTTTTCCGATTCAGCATCTGAAAGACATCGTACAGTTTCCACCGCAACTGTTCCAAAATAATAATAATGATCAAGGAGGAGGAGGCGGCAGATCTTGAATGGCTTCACAATCAAATGAAAAACAGGGGGTTGCTTCATGATGACGAGGAGGAGGAAGTTGCCCCGGATGTCGAAGAGGATCTGGAACCAGCACACGGTGATGCCGAAGACGACGACGAAGATGAAGATGAAGACGAAGACGAAGATGAAAATGAATTAATCCCTGCTGACGACAATTCCGTGAAACTAGCCAAGTTGATGCAGAAGCGGAACCGCACCGCACGAGAGGAAGCAGAACTGGCACAGGAGAAGATGCGTATGCTCGAAGAAGGCAGAGACGAGTATGAATTGGACACCATCCTGCAGTCCGTCGGGTGCACCAATGGTCGTAAAGCCGAAGAAATCGAACCCTCTTCTAAGAAGCAGAAGAAAAGGAAGAAAACGAGCTGTAAACTACTCGAAGACGAAGCAGATATGTCTGGTGATGAGAAGGATCACATGGATGAAGATGGTGAAAATGAGGAAGATTTGGATCAGTACGATATGCAGGATGGATTTACAGTCGACGACAATACGATGATCTACGAGACAGATTCCGAAGACTCGGTTTCCAAACCCCCAAAGAAGAAGAAAAGGAAGAAGAAGATAATGAAAGAGGAAGAAGAAGAAGAGGAAGCGATGGATGCAAGATTATCTATCGCAGTCGATCGTGATGTCTACAATAACGACAATAATAATAATAAGGAAAACAAGCCCCAACAACAACCGACGAAGAAAAAAGCCTCTCCCACTCCTGCATCACGACCTCCTCTGAAGGATATCACCAACGTTCATGGCAGAAACGGAAACGGGGAATCAGAATCTCCGCATGCCACTGATGACAACAAAGGCATTCTCAATGGCGTTCGCAACGTGCGCACGAAACCACCCCTGCCCTCCCCAGTTGGTTCCACGTCGGTCAAGGACACTCCACGGTACAACTCCATCCCTGGAATGACAGAAGCCAAGGTGAAGGTCTTACCTGCTTCTTCCTCTTCCTCCTCCTCTTCTTCTTCTTCCGGTTCAAAAAAAGGCACATCCGGTGCGACATCCAAACCAACCAAACTGGCTCCCTCCAAATACACCTACCAACTTGGAAGTACATTTCGACTGGTCGGTGGTGGAGAAGAAGAAGAGGAATTTACCGTCACACATCGCGGAAAAGATGCTCCGATTCTCTTGGAGAAGGGTGTCTATGATATGGACAAGTGCTGTCGTTCCCATTTGTCCACCTGTCGTCGAACGAGTGACAACAACAGCTACCACTTCGTCCTCTGTGCCTCTTACCAAGAAGCCCGTCTTGTAACCAGCAATCAAACCGACACCATCGAACGAAATACGAACAAAGCACTGGAGCAAAAGCAAAACAATCGCAATGGATCGAAAACGGAAAACGCGAAACGTTGGAAAGAGGCCTTGAACTGCAACAATTTACTGAAAAGCATATCCGGCACTGGTGCAGCAACGGTTCAATTGATTTTCCATCCCGATGCTTACACCAAAAAAGTGAACTCGTTGCAAGCAAAGGAATCCTACATTAACCCTGAAAAGCTTATGGATGTATGGTGCAACTTTCTGACGGAGAAAATGGAACCGGAGGCAAAGCGAAAGGTTGTCACAGAATACAACAAAAACCTGCAACAGTGCATCGACATTGAAGACGAAGAGGAGCGACTGAAGAAGATGGTAGACCTGTTTTCGGTCGAGGTGATTCAAGGCATCGCCGTGTTCCAAGTCTTCTCCAAAGAGAAATGGCGAGTGAAACTTCCAACACTCACACCAGACGGAAGCAGCAGCAGCAGCATGCAAGCACCAGCACCACCATCGGCGTCCAAAGCGAGACCGAAGAACGCAAGCGGCAAGAAAAAAACACCGACGAAGATGGAAAAATTGAAAGCTTCCAACAAGTAAAAAAAAAGAACTACTTTAATGCTTTGCTTTTTTCAAATGAGGAGGAGGATCTTCTTCATCTGAATCTGCATCCAGTGCGTGTTTGTGTTTATCGGAATCAGCATCCAGCGCTTGTTTGTCCCCATTTACGAAGGTGTATCCTCGTTGGATATATTTCGCAACCCGATCGACTTTCGCTATTCGTTCCTTTCTTGAAAGAACAAAGTGTTTGTACGTGAATGTTTCATTCGCTAAATCCCAGATGTTGTTCACCACCAACCGTTGCCCGTTGTAGTAGTTTTTAAGAATACTGATGTCGAAACTTTCCTCTATGAAACGCGATGGAGTGCAATCCACCTTGATGAACTGGACTGTCGGCAGAAGAAGAGAACCCGGCTCGAAATCTAAGTTGTAAATGCCTTCTATATGAAAACCAAGCGGAGTAGTCTCCCAATACAGCGAACGGTCTGGGGAACTGCTATGGTCTCGAGGTCTTATCCACGCTGCAATATCGCTGATTTTTGGCACCAGAGCACGGCGCATCATCTCATCGTTACAATATCCTTCGAATCTGAAAAAGATGTCGATATCGTTAAAATGTTTTCCATCCAACGGTTTCGTAAGCATAGTCAGTAAAGCGCTGCCAGATAACTCGGAAATGAAAGGGAAGCTGAACACCACCTGTTCTTTGATTTCAAGAAGCTCGAGTGCTCGTCTGATGCGCTTCATGAACATATGCTTGCCTCCCTCCTTCTGATGCTTCCTCAGTATCTGCCACAGGGAACCAGAAAGTGTGCATAGCTTCCAAATCTCACCAATTCCAAGGCAGTCGAATATGGAAAATAGTAGCAGTTCACGGGGGAGCTCAAGCAGATCGAACGACATTTGCTGTGGTGGCTCTTGTGTTTTTTTTTGAAAAAACGTAAAGGGGTTTTTTATTTGTTTGTTTCAGTCGGTGCGTTCCGGAAGCACAATGGCTCTTCAATTTTGCAATTTCCTTGCTAGCAGTGTTTCCGATTCCGCCTTCTTCTCGTCTTCACCTTCATTCTCTGAATCGCTCTCTGGGAACTTCGGAGGCTTTCCTTTCCACAAACAGCAGACCCAAGCGCACCACATGCAGCGACACCATCGATAACATCTGGTTTCCTTCAGCAATTGATCCTCCAGCTGCTGTCGCAGGGCCGAATTGCCATCCCGTTGCGTTACAGTCACAAATTCGTTGTAGGTGGCCATTTTCCGCGACATCATGATCGTGTACAGTGCGATGTAATAGGCAATGAGGAAGCCAACGCCGACCCCCAGAACAATGATGGCCAGCCACAAGTCATCTTGGATGATAAAAAACAGAAAGTAGAGGAACCCGTTGGAAAGAAAAAAAGCTGCTACTATACGAAGCACTTCCAGTTTCTCGATTGTATTCTGAAGTTGCTCCTCTTCTTGTACTTCCTCTAACTTCTGCTGCACCACGGACTCGGTTTTGTGCTGGTGTCTTTTCTTGCGTAACATTCTTTTTTTTCTCAAAAGATGCAACTGATGGATCGATTCACGTTTCGCACACAGGAAAAGATATGGTTTATAGCAAAATGGATTTCAACTTTTGCATCCACCATCTTGTTCGCGGCAGTTTTATGTCATTGCGCGATGTTGTTTTACTTCAGAGTCATGGTGCGTTCCGAAACCGCTGAAGTGAGCGACCAGTTGGAAGCCATGCTGTATCCCTACATCGTCCTTGGAAAGAGTTGTGGCAATGTCACACAACAATCTCTGTTGCATGCCGTGAAATTAGAGATCGAATGTGACGTCGAGTTGACTCGATTTGCGC
>Ga0210386_10000276_pt1 | contig 46239 bp, 37 predicted proteins | sample IncBWH32OmetaG_FD_160091 | JGI IMG/M metagenome (GOLD analysis project Ga0210386, IMG submission 160091) | Forest soil microbial communities from Barre Woods Harvard Forest LTER site, Petersham, Massachusetts, United States - Inc-BW-H-32-O ...
TTTGCGAGAGAGTCTTCCCCACGCGCCATTCGTGACGGTCCTAACTGATCTTGCCGATTATCCCCCGCATTTCTGGATGGAACGTCAAGACCAGTACTTCATTTGCGGAACGGCGAAAGCAGTAGAGCAAGCGCTCGCGCTCGGTCATCCGAAGGAGCGCGTGTTCCAGACGTCGGGCATGATTCTGCGGCCGAAATTTTATGAGCCGATCACGATCGATCGCGAGGAGGCACGCGACCAGCTCGGCCTCAACACCGATATGCCCACTGGCCTGGTGCTTTTCGGAGGCGAAGGCTCGGGTGTCATGCTCGAAATCGCGAAGCGAGTGACCGCGCAAGCGCAGTTCATCTTTATTTGCGGCAAAAACCAAAAGCTAGCCGAGCGGCTGCGTCGCATGCCCACCACCTTTCCGAAATATGTCGAAGGATTTACCAGCGAAATACCTTACTACATGTATCTGTCTGATTTTTTTATCGGCAAGCCCGGGCCGGGAAGCATTAGCGAAGCACTGGCCATGCACCTGCCGGTGATGGTCGAGCGGAATGCGTGGACTTTGCCGCAGGAACGCTATAACACCGAGTGGATCCGCGAGAAAGACGTGGGTGTAGTGTTAAAGTCGTTTCGTGAAATCGACACCGGCGTGCGCACGCTGCTGGAGCCGGGCAATTTCGCTCGTTTTCGCGCCAACGCCGCAGCCATCAAAAATCGCGCGGCTTTTGAGATCCCGGATATGCTCGACGCCATACTGCAACAAAAAATCCTATCAGCGCGATAATTTCGCCCGCCGAGAAAAGCGGCCAATTGAACGGATTCGGCAGACCGCCGGCCATGGTGTTGCGATAGTCCCAGACGAACGAAAGGATCACGATGATTCCTCCCACGCTCATCGCCATCCATTCCCGCGGCCGCGCCGGCATTCCGCCGAGGCGCAGCGAGATCAGGCCACAAACAACCAAGGTCAAGGCCACGATCACAGGGGCAATCACCGGGCCGACCCACGGCAGCGGAATGAGGAACAGGATGTCCCAGGTGAATAGCGACTGCGGCCAATGGATCATCAGCCTCAGAAACAAGTAGAAGAAGATATCCCACAGACCGAATACGACCGCGAAAGCCGCAATGCGCTGGTTGAAATTCCGTCCGGCTGCCAGCCCAAAGGCCGCCAGCATCGCAATAGTGGATGCTTCGCGGCCGATTTCGATCAACAAGCGTCGCGGATTCTCGGGCCCGGAATCCGCTAGTTCACGCGGAGAAATCAGCGGAAACAACTCGTCGGCGCCGCGGCCGGGATGAAGCCGGTGCCGGATCGGATCGTAGATGGCCCGTAGATAAACCACGACCGCCGCTTCCACGTATCCGAATGAAATGCCAAATAATAGGAGCGCCGCTACGGTACGGGTCATGAGTTTTTTCTAGCATACGGATCTTCCGGCCAGGCGTGCTTGGGATAACGCCGGCTCAATTCTCGTCGAACCTGCGGATACAGCCGCTGCCAGAATCCGGCGAGATCAGTGGTGGTTTGGACGGGCCGCTGGTTTGGCGCCAGCAAATGTACAACCAGTGGAACTTTACCGCTCGCGATGCGCGGTGTTTCCCGCATGCCGAAGAAGTCTTGTAGCCTGGAGGCGATCCAAGGCGGTTTACCGGCATCGTAATGGACCATGGTTTGCCGCCCGCCAGGCAGACGAATCCGGCTGGGGGCGACTTCGTTCAGCAGCTTGGACTGGACGTGTTGTTCCAGGGTCGGAATCAGCGATTGCGCCGCAGCCTTCAACTCGGCAAAGCTTTTGAGACCACGGCACAGCGCCCGAAACGCGGATTCGACCTCGATCTTGGGAATCGCAGCGTGATCGGACGCGAATGCAACTCGAGCCAGGAATTGATCGAGTTCCTCGCGATCGACGAACCGCTCGACGCCGGCCTCGAGCGCTTTCTGGGCGAGTAGCTCCGCAGCTTTCTCAGGATCCGGAGCGCCGCCGCGAGTTTCCTCGATCACCAGATCGTCGTAGAGCAAAGCGTTGACTGCATCGACGCGCTCCGCCGGCCGGTTCCATTCGACACTATTGCGCTCGCGCACGTGATCGGGAAACAGATCAACCAGCCACGCAGGCTCGATTGCGCAATAGAGGCGAACCAGCGGTAGCGCATGCTCGCTCCGGTCTTCGATGTCGACGGCGACAAGAAAATCTGCCCGGGCATCGCAAGCCAGTTTGGCCGAACCGCCAGATGCGAGCAGAAGTTCGGTCTCCTTTCGGCGGCGGCCCACGCGATCGGGGAATGCGGCGAGAATCGATAATGGCAATGCGTTCGGGTCGTGCTTTTGCTCTTTAGGCGGGTGGACGATTCTGCGGATCTGCTCGAAATGCTGCTTCGTTCGAGAGTCCATCTGCGAATCGACCAGGCGTAACAGGTCGCAGCTCTCTGACCGTGCGCCCGCGCTCAGCGAGGCAGCCGCCGCACAGCCCTCAACGCCGGCTCCCCGTTCAACAGTTTCCATCACCAGGCGCGCCAGACGAGGATGCAACGGATAACGCGCCATGCGTCGCGCCCTGTCACCACTCGCTCCCAATCGCTCCAATAATTCCTCGGCGCGGGAAATGGCTGCGTCGGGCGGCGGCTCGAGCCAGGTTAGCTCCGCAGGATGGGCGATTCCCATGGCGCGCAGATGCAGGCAAAACGCCGACAGCTCCCGCCGCGTGATCTCGGGCGCGTCATGATCGGGCCGGCGATGGAAATCTTCAAGCGTGTAAAGCCGCAGGACCCGTCCCGGCGCCGTGCGGGCCGCGCGCCCCGCCCTTTGTGTCGCCGATGCTTTGCTGACGCGCCGGACCTCGAGCATCGGCAGACCGGTCCACGGCGAGTCGCTCGCGATTCGCGCCAGGCCACTGTCGATCACCGCCGTCACGCCTTCAATCGTGATTGAGCTTTCGGCGACGTTGGTCGACAAAATCACTTTTCGTCGCGAGGCTGGAGAGACGGCGCGATCCTGTTCGGCCGGCGGGAGATCTCCGTGCAGCGGAACTACCAGTAAATCGCGCCTGGACGCCAGCGATTCGCACTCGCGCGCAGCACGACGGATCTCGGCCGCGCCGGGCAAAAAGGCCAAAATATCGCCGGTGCCTTTTTCAGCCAGCAGATTATCCACCGCTCCGGCCACCTGCTTTTCCAACGGTAAAGCCGAGTACGGCTGATGAGTGACGCTAAGATCGAACAGCCGGCCTTCGGAGCGAAGAATGGGGCAGCCGCCGAGATAGCCTGCGACCGGACCCGTATCGAGCGTGGCCGACATCACGATCAGGCGCAGATCCGGCCGCCGTGTTGTTTGAAGCCTGCGCAGCAGCGCTAGTGCCAGGTCGCTTTCTAAATGGCGCTCGTGGAATTCGTCCAGCACTACGGCGCCCACGCCGGCAAGTTGCGGATCGGAAATCAGCCTTCTGGTAAGAATGCCTTCGGTTAGAAATCGAAGACGCGTGCGCGCAGAGACGACCTCTTCAAACCGGACCTGATAGCCGATGATTTCGCCGATCCGTTCGCCGCGTTCTTGGGCGACCCGTCGCGCGGCCAATCGCGCGGCGAGGCGGCGTGGTTCCAGCACCAGCACCTGTCCGCTCACAAGCGAAAGCAATGCTGGAGGAACGCGCGTGGTTTTGCCGGCGCCCGGCGGCGCTTCAATAACAAGATTGGGACAAATGCGCAACGACTCGATGATCCGTGGCAGCAGATCATCAATCGGCAGGCTCAAAATTTAATCGTTGGCTACTGCTTCTTGGGCGCCGGCGGAGGCGTCTTGCCCGGATCCTTGGCTGGATCCTCGGCGTCGCCGTACTTGATCGTGACGTCGCTCTTGAACTGCTTGTAGTCTTCGTACTTGACGTTCATCCGCATGCGCTGATCGTTCTCTTTGAAATGCAGCGTCGCGTTTGAGATGGTGTATGTGGGAAACCAGTATTTGCCATCGATCTGCTCGCGGTAGGTTTCGAATTTCCCATACTGATTGTCGCCTTTTCGCTGGCCCACGCCGCGGCCGTATGATTTCACGATCTGAAGGTCGTGATCGTCCACCCAAACCTCGCCTTCAAAGTAGCGCTGGCCGGCTTCGAGTTTCTTCGGCTTGACAGCGAATACGTAGGTGGTGATTTCATCCACCTGCTCCCGGCCGAGATAACGGATGTAGTATTTGGGAAGCTCATTGGTAGTGAGCACGAAGGGTTGGACATCGCGGAGATCCTGAATGTCGCCTGGATCGAGCTGAAAGGCAGTCAGCGTGCTCATTGGAGCGCGAACCACCTTTTCAGTACGCTTGCCGTCCTGAGTGAAGACCACATCGGTGACTTCTTGCCATTTGCCGGTGACGCCGCCGCCATCATCGAGCGACATCACGCTAGCGTCCTGGCGATAAGTGTAATTACCACGCGCTTTCGCGAATTCAGCTTCTTTAGCGGCGAACTTCGCGATGATTCCGTCGATCTGATCGGGTGTGGGATCGGGCAGGGTTGCCGCGCTGGCCGCGCCAACCAGAAAAGCAAACACAGCGACGAGACGCATAATTCCTCTCTTCGTTCTTTTACCAGTTTACCGCCGGATTTTACCGGTCGCCAAGGATCTGTTTGGCGATAGTCAGTTTCTGCATGTTGCTGGTGCCTTCATAGATTCTTCCGATCTTGGCGTCCCGATAAAGCTTCTCCACCGGGTAATCTTTGGTGAAGCCAACGCCGCCGAAGATCTCCACCGCTCGCGAGGCCGTGCTTTCGGCGATTTGAGACGCGAAATACTTCGCCATGGCCGCCTCGGTGACAAAAGGCAGGCCTGCGTCGCGCATCCGAGCGCCGTTATAAACCAACAGCCGCGCGGCCTCCACATCGGTCGCCATCTGCGCCAGTTCGAACTGCACGCCCTGAAAATCGGCGATGGCCTTGCCGAACTGCTGCCTCTGTTTGGAATACGCGATGGCATAGTCGAGCGCGCCCTGCGCCAGGCCGGCCATCTGCGCTCCAATCGCGATGCGCCCTTCGTTCAGCGTTTCAATCGCGATCTTGTAGCCTTTGCCAACCTCGCCGAGCACATTCTCGGCTGGCACCCGGCATTCGTCCAGAATCAGCTCGCAGGTTGACGACGCGCGGATTCCGAGCTTGTCTTCCTTCTTGCCGACCTTAAATCCGGGGAAGTTGCGCTCCACCAAAAAGCACGTGATGCCGCGATAGCCGGCCTCCGGGTTGGCATTGGCGAAAACGAGATACAGCCCAGCCTCGGCGGCGTTGGTGATCCATAGCTTGCGGCCGGTAATCGAATAATGATCGCCGTGCTTGGTGGCGCGCGTAGCGAGCGAAAATGCGTCCGAGCCGGCGCCGGCTTCCGACAGGCCGAATGACGCCACCGTATCGCGGGCGAGCTTCGGAAGATAGCGCCGCTTCTGGGCCTCATTGCCCCAGCGGATGATGACGTTGTTTGCGATGGTATTCTGCACGTCGACAATCACGGCCGCCGATGGGTCTACCGCGGCCAGCGCTTCGACCGCCAGCACCGCTTGAAAGAAACTACCGCCTTGACCGCCATGCTCCTCGGGAATCTCGATCCCCATCAGTCCCAGTTCGAACATCTCGTGCAGCAGATCTTTGCGAAAGACGCCCGCTTCATCCATCTCCCGAACGTGCGGGCCGATGCGCTCGCGAGCGAACCGGCGAATGGTGTCTTGGAACATCTTCTCTTCATCGCTGAGCACGGTGAGCGGCATCGGAGCCAGATGAGTGGTTTCGGCAACGGTCGGCATTCGATTACTCCTGAGAGTTCTGTTCTCAGTCTACTACCCTATTCACACCAGTCATGGGCGGGCCGGCACCTGGCCGAACAGCGGGCCAAGGCCTTCAGCCATGGTGGGGTGTGTGAAGACCGCATCACGCAGCGCGGTATAAGGCAGCTTCCCCATCATCGCGGTCTGGACCACCGCCAGAACCTCGCCCGCGTGCGGTCCCACCGCCGTGAAGCCGAGGATTTCGTCGGTCTCGTGGTTGACGAGCGCTTTCATGAAGCCGCGTGTTTCCGACAGTGACCGGGCGCGAAGGACTGCCTGCATGGGCAGCTTCGTCACGCGGTATGGGCGGCCGGCCGCGACCGCTTCGTTTTCGTTGAGTCCGACGCGGGCAATTTCCGGATCGGTGAAAAGACAGAATGGTATCAGGCGATCACGCGTGTTTCGGGAGCCACCGTGAAGGTTGGCCTGTACAATGCGGAAGTCGTCCTCAGAGACGTGCGTGAACTGAGGGCTACCCGCGCACTCGCCCAAAGCCCAGATGCCGGTGGCAGTAGTTTCAAGACGTTCGTTCACCTGAATGTATCCACTGGCGTCCGTCGCTACGCCGGTTTTGTCCAGGCCGATCTTCTCCGTGTTAGGAATTCGGCCAGTGGCCACGAGGATGTCGCTCCCCTCCAGGAGCGACTTTCCCTCTGAGGTAGCGAGTGTCAGGCGCACGGAGTTCCCGGACGAGCCTTCCACCTGCGCGACCTTCACGTTCAAACGAACATCTACGCCGTCAAGATGGAGGAAATCAATAAGTGAATCGGCGACATCTTTGTCCTCGCGAGGAAGCAACTGCGGCCCACGCTCCAGAACGGTGACACGGCTTCCGAAACGGGCGAATGCCTGCGCGAATTCCAGGCCAACATAGCCGCCGCCCAGAACGATTAAATGGCTCGGAAGGCGATCGAGTTCGAGCGCCTCGACGTGCGTGAGCGGTTTGGCGGCGCGCAGTCCGGGTATATCTGGGATAGCCGCGTGAGTGCCGAGATTCAGGAACACGCGCTCGCCTTCGAGCGTGCGCACGCCGCCATTGTTCAGTCGAACCTGAATGGTCCTCGGTCCGACGAAGCTGCCCTCCCCGAAAATGATCTCGGCGCCGCTCTCCTTGTACTTGGCCAGGTGCATGCTGACCAGGCCATCGACCATCTGCCGCTTGCGAGCTCTCACCTCGGCCATTTCAATGGATGCCGGTGCGGTGCCGCTGCCGAAATCTCGGTCATGACGGACAAAGTCGGCCACCTTCGCGCTGTGGATCACGTTTTTCGTCGGCAGGCAGGCGATGTTCGGGCATGATCCCCCGATGAGGCCGCGTTCGACAACCGCTGTTCGCAGGCCTTCACTGGCGCTGGTCCAGGCAGTTAGTTTCCCTGCGGTGCCGCTGCCGAAAACAAGTACATCGACCCGTTCGATTTCACTCATGACGGTGCCCTCCTCTTGCTGTCGGACGCGACAGATTAACTCTTGGCTTGCATTGACTTGACGAGAGCGGCGGCTGACGCGCCCTCAAGTGAGAGTCCGTAGCCGACCTCCCGCACTATACGCTCCTTCAGAGGGCGAATGAAGTGGACGCGTGTGTCGCGGCGTGTTACTTCGGGCGCCTTCAGGTACAATCTGGCCAATTCCTGCGCCCGGCTGAGCGCCTTGCCGTTGGGCACCACCTCGGCAACGACGCCCCATTCGTGTGCGATACGCGCCGTGAGCGGCTGCGGGTTCAATAGAAAAGCTTCCGCCCGGCCCGCGCCCGCGCGATAACTCCACGCGGTAAAAATGCCATCACCAGGTACAACACCCGCGGCGAAGTGGCCTACGTCCTGGAACGTCGCACCCTCGGCCGCAACAACGACGTTGGCGAGGAGCGCGTACTCAGAATGGATATGGGCTCGTCCCTCGATGGCTGCAATCACCGGAACGCGAATGTTGGCTATGTTTTCCAAGACCTGGGCGCCTTCGTCATGGATTTGGCTCCATACGCCGGGATCGGAGACATTTTCGAAAGACTGCCAATCGACGCCGGTCATGAAGTCCCCGCCCGCACCGGTGAGGATGACGATCTTATTCGCCCGATCTTGCGAAATCCGGTAGAAGGCATCCACAACCTCTGTATGGGCCTGGGCCGTGAAAGTGAGCGGCCCGCCGTTGCTATGAAACTCCGCAACCAGCACGCCGTCCGCATCTCGGGTCAACTTCACGTTGCGATAAGCATTGAAATAGTTATCTGGAAATGTTTGCATGATGTTCTCCTTTACAATTTTTCGACAACGACTGGAGCGCGGTAAGGATTTCTGCAGGCTCCAGCCGATTTCGGTAGTCCACGTCAACGAAAGCCAGCGCGATCGTGCCATCCGTGTCGATCACGTACGTCGCCGGTATGGGCAGGACCCAGCTGTCGTCGCCGTTCTTGCCCGGTAAAGCATAGCCTGAGCGTGTGTAAATGGCCCGCAATTCTTCCGCGAGATCGTATGCAATGCCGAATGATTTCGAGGTCTCCGAGCCAGTGTCGCTCAGAACCGGAAACGTGAGGGCATTCTTCTCCCGGGTCGAAAGGCTCTCATCGGGAGTCTGCGGTGAAACTGCGATAAGTGTCGCGCCAAGCCGGGTGATTTCAGTGAGGACATTCTGTAAGGCCCGCAGTTCGAGATTGCAATATGGGCACCAGCCGCCCCGGTAGAAACTCAGGACAACGGGACCTGCCGCGAGCAGATTCTTCAAGCGTATGTATCTCCCGCGCGTATCCGGCAAGCGCAAGTCCGGCGCACGATCACCCGCCTTTAATGCCCTTTGAACTCCACCGGAAGCGGCGAATTCCATATCGGCGCGGACCATGGCATCGCGAGTCTCCGGCGGCAGCTGCCCCATGAATTCGCAACGGAAAGCATCCAGCTCTGCTTTGAGTGACATCGTCGGCTACTCGTTAGATCTGGGCGATGCCGCCGTCGACGTAAAGCTCGATTCCAGCTACGTAACTCGCTTCGTCCGATGCGAGAAAGGAAACAACCTTGGCGATCTCGTCGGGATCTCCCAATCTGCCTAGAGGAACGTTTTTTGCGAGGTCCTCCTTCATTTTGGCCAGCGCTTCACCCTGTTGCCAAGCGTCGAAAATCGGCGTATCGATGTGGCCCGGGCTGATGGTGTTGACGCGGATCCGGCGGTCCTTCAACTCGTATGTCCACGTCCGGGCGAACGAGCGGATTGCCGCCTTGGTGGCGCTGTAAACGCTGATCGACGGGAAACCCTTCACGTCAGCAATCGATCCCGTCAGAATGATGGCCCCGCCATCGTTCATCACCGGAAGCGCCTTTTGGACGGTGAAGAACATCCCTTTCACGTTCGCGTCGAAGTGAAGGTCGTAGAACTTCTCGTCCACACTGCTAAACGGCGCCAACTGTGCAACTCCGGCATTGGCGAAAATCACGTCTATCTTGCGGTTCCGCTTCTTGATCTCCTCGTACAGACGATCCAGGTCGCTCAGGTTAGCAACGTCGCCTTGAACGGCGGTTACATTCCTGCCGATCTCCGCCGCTGCTCGGTCCAGTGCATCCTTACGCCGGCCGGTAATGAATACGTGATCCATTCCCTCCTGAACGAATCGTTTCGCCGTGGCTAAACCCATACCGGTCGAGCCCCCGGTGATCACTGCAGCTTTTCCTGCGAATTTGTCTGCCATGTTTGCCTGCTGCTCCTGCAATCAGAGTACGCATTCCATCGCAAAGACAGAAGATGGCTCCCGGTGATATGATTTATTCCGTTCAGGAATGGATCGTCTGCGCGAAATAGAGATGTTCGTCCGGGTTATCGAATCAGGCTCGTTTTCCGCCGCCGCGCGGGATCTCAACATGGGACAACCGGCGGTATCGAAGACGATCGCAAGCCTCGAAGATAGGTTAGGTGTCCGCCTGTTGACACGATCGACACGCAAACTGTCGCCGACGGAGGCTGGCACAGCGTTCTATGAACGTGCGATTCGCGCTATTGGCGAAGCAAATGAAGCGGAAGCCGCGGCACAGGGCGCCGGGGCGGGACTGGAAGGCCGGTTACGGATCTCTGCGCCGGTGACGTTCTCGCGTCTGCATCTGGTTCCGAAACTTGGGTCGTTTCTCGATGCTCACCCGAAGGTTCAGTTGGAGCTGGTGATGGATGATCGTGTGATCGATCTGGTAGCTGAAAGCATCGATGCCGCGCTGCGGATCGGTGTGTTGACCGACTCGGCGCTGAAAGCCCGCAAACTGGCGCAAGCCGAACGACTGGTCGTCGCGAGCCCTGCCTACCTGGCTCGAAGGGGAGTTCCCCGCACGCCGGCGGATTTGCTCGAACACGACGGCATTATTTATGGCCAGAGTTCGGGCGGACAGGAATGGCTCTTTCGTCGTGGCACTTCGGAGACATCGGTATATCTCAGGACGCGCCTGAAGCTTAGTGCGGCCGAAGGAGTGCGCGAAGCCGTTCTCGCAGGACAGGGATTTGCGATCGCTTCGCGGTGGATGTTTACTCCGGAGCTCAAATCGGGCGAAGTAGTGAGCATTCTCGAGGAGTGGACACTCCCTCTAATAGATCTATGGGTCATTTATCCTTCGGGCCGATTGACGAGTGCAAAGGCCCGCGCGTTCATAAAATGGTTCGAAAAAATCATTACTCAAGCGTGACGGTAACGCATCAGTGCGGCGCTCATCTATCGCGTGAAATTTAAATGACGAGCCTAGGCCGCTTCACTCCTTCAGCCGCATATCCTCGAGTGAAATCTCGGGAAAATACATCCCGCGCGCTCTCCGCGTCCACCAATCTCCAGTCTCGCGCCGGGTCGAAAAATCGGTAAAGCGGTAATTGAACAGCAGCGCCCGCACAAATCTGGGCGCCGCCCCGCGAAACGGATCGTTGGCCAGCAATCCACGCACCTCGGGCGAGCCTTGCAGCAATCGCACCATGAAATTATCAAACCAGGGCGCACCCCGCGGACCGGAGAGCGCTGCAAACCACATCTGCCAATCCAAGCGAGGCTGGTAAGGCGCGACCCAGCGCGGCGCTCTTCGCAAGTCGCCGGGCTTGTACTTAAATTCGTAGTCCAGCCAAGTCCTTCGATCGTTGGAGCCTTGCACGATGATCTCGGGGCGCGTGGTCGTCATCACCGCGAACAGCCCGTAGGTGTTGACGATGCCGAACGGCGCCGCCAGCCGCACCAGGTCATTTCCTTCCTGGGAACCAAAGAACATGCCCCATAACTCCGACACACTCAGTATCACGATGATCACTGCGACCGTAACCGCCACAGCCGGTTTGATCCGCACGCTGCGAATTCTCAAGCGGAGCTTGGACAGCGCGGCGTCATCTAACAAAAACAAGCAGAGCGCCATCGTCAGCAGATTGAAGAAGGTGTAGTTGCCGGTGAGGAAAATCAAGCCCTGCAGAAACAACAGAGAGAATCCTCCCAAAAACCGCCACGGGCGCGGAGCGAAGAATAAGAACGGTACGGCCAGTTCGATGACAAACACCATCGCCGTCGAAACACGTTGGAACCAGAACGGCAACTGATTCGCATACCAGGCCAGCGGGGTCGGCAGCGGTTGAGTCCAATAGTGATAGCTCATGGCGCTCAAGTTGCGCCAAGACGGATCGTGGCTCATCAGCTTCACCGCGCCCGAGAGAAATGTCAGCCGGAACAGCAGCCAGCGAAACAAAAACACGACCAGTTTCGAGTTGCCTAGAAAGATGGCGAGAAATCCGGTCTCGAGCAGTAGGAAGTCCCATTGAAACGACAGGAACTCCTGCCCCGCGGTGCATAGCGAAAGATACAAGACGTAAAGGCAAACCAGCGCCGCCCGCTCGAAGTAACCCAGCAGCAACACCAAAGAAATCGCAGCTCCTGCCGCGCAAGCTGCCTGCAATACCCGATCGCCGTGCGCGAGCCAAAAAACGGTCGGCATCAGGCGATAACCTTGCGCGCCGAAGTTTTGGGATACTGCGGCCAGGTAGCGTCCCAGCGGCGTGATCCCGCGCTCGCCGATCAGCCCAGTCACCTGCACTCCAATGGACGCAAACGCAATGAAGTAGATGGCCGCCAGGATCCGCAGAAAGATCCACTCGACACTTGCATAATGCAAAGATAAAATGCGTCGCCCGAACGTGAGGCGAGTCAGGTGGTAGAAGAACGTCCGATGCGCCGCAATCAGCCGATAGGCAGCTTCCGACAACGGAGCGAACCCCGGAAAATGGTCATAAAGCCAGCGCAGCCAAGCCATTCCGGGCGCAAACGTCAGAGTGGTGAATACCGCCCGCGCCCCCGAAATCACCTCTCCGCCGGGCATCACCAATTGGACCGATTGGCCGAAATTCTCAGGTGGGATTGCGAACTTCCCGCCAGCCTCCTGGGCAGGAGCATAATCCAGTCGGTTTCCCGTCAGTTGGCTCCAGTACTGAATCCAGATCCGGCAGAACCCACACTGGCCGTCGTATAGCACGAGAGGATTGTAGGACATGCTTCACATAGTGTATGTTGGTGGAGGGCATACCAATCCCGATTTTCATAAGCCACTTGACAGATTTGCGGAAGTGATAGAATTAGGAAGAGATCTAGTGCAACTTTTGGAGAACGTGGGAGCGTCTATTTATTGAGCGTGGTAGAGGTGTATTAATAACATGGCTGCTCACGACGAACCTATGGCATATCCTGGAGGTACGAACCCTCCAACGGTTCCTGGACAACCGACCCCCCCGGCGGCTTCCGATGAAGCCGATGTTCACCTGCAACGCCTGTTGGCGGGCGATGTTGAAGAGCCGTTCTTTCGCTCGCTCTTCCAAAACGTCAAGGAATTTATTCACCCGCCCAAGCTGCCTCCTTTGGAGGTAACTTCGCAACCCGTCCCCGTCAAAGATATTTGGGGGTTTTACGGTGGTCAGGAAAAGCGGGCCGGACTAGGCTCCCTGCTGATCCACATGGCGGCGATTGGTCTGCTATTAATCATCGGAACCAACAAAGCGATTCAACAAGCGGTGCGGCAGGTAGTCCCGCTAATCGCGCCCGATCTCGCTCCCTATAAACCTACGGTGAAGAAAGATCCGATGGGCGGTGGCGGCGGCGGTGGCGACCGTTCTCCCACGCCTGCCAGCAAAGGCAAGCTGCCCAAGCTGTCGGATAAGCAGTTTGTTCCACCGATGGCCGTGATTCGCAATCCCGATCCGAAGTTAGTGATGGAGCCGACGTTGGTTATCCAGCCCGATGCCAACATTCCTAAAGTCAACATGGACGTTCTGGGCGATCCACTCGCAAAATCGATGATCGCTTCCAACGGTCCGGGTTCCGGTGCCGGAATCGGCAGCGGTTCCCACGGCGGAGTCGGATCAGGAAACGGCGCTGGCTTCGGTCCCGGATCCGGCGGCAACATGGGCGGCGGCGCTTATCGAATCGGTGGTGGTGTTTCGCCTCCTTCGGTGATCTTCAAGGTTGAGCCCGAATATTCCGAGGAAGCGCGCAAGGCGAAATTTCAGGGCACCGTGGTTCTCTTTGTCGTCGTCGACGAGAAGGGCAATCCGCGGGACCTCAAGGTCATCCGCCCGCTCGGCTTAGGCCTCGATCAAAAGGCCATCGAAGCCGTCGAAAAGTGGCGCTTCAAGCCCGGCATGAAAGACGGCCGAGCGGTCCCGGTGCAGGCCACTATCGAAGTCAACTTCCGGCTGCTGTAGGCCATCCTTCAACCCCGTTATAGTAAGTCAAGCATTCCTTGTAAGTTCTTAACCTGTTACGCGTTACATCACTCGAAGTTGGTGTTTTATCTTGAAAACATCCATGGCGGCGTGGTAACATACTCGCAATTGTCAGGGTTCTGAAGAAATGAACGATTCGGCTTAATCGGCATTTCACATTTCTTGTCCAGCATTACCACTCAGACGGAAGTCCGTGGTGTGTCAGACGATGACAGTTTAGTTTCTTACCAAAGGAAGGGATTACGATGCGCAATAAGATCCGGAAGACCATGTTCAGTCTTCTGTTTGGTGTGCTCTTTACTGGCGTGCTTGCTTTTGGACAGATCACCGGCGATCTACAAATCAATGTTTCCGATCAAAGCAATGCCGCGATTCCGAACGCGACCGTGACGGTCCGCAATGTGGATACGGGTGCTACCCGCAACACTGCCACCGACGCGACCGGTCAGATCCGCGTGAGCCAGTTGGAACCCGGCAGGTACGAGGCGAAGGTGACTGCTCCCGGTTTCACGACAGTCACTCAAATTGCTCAAATCGCGAGCGGTGGCAATTCTACTCTGAGCTTCACACTAGCAGTCTCCTCCACCAGCGAACAGATCGTCGTTGAATCAGTCGCCACGCCTATCAACACCGTAAACCCCCAGCTGCAAGGTACGGTCGAGAATCAGGCTATAAGAGATTTGCCGCTTGTTAGTAGCGGCATCCTGGGACTGGCCAACACACTTCCGGGAATCGCTCCGGTGACACCGAATAACCCGTTTTTGGGACTTGGCAGTTATAACTCCAACGGTGGTCGCGGACGCGGAAACAACATCACGCTCGACGGCGCCACTGCTACAGATGTAAGCACCACCGGCGCGGCTGGCCTTGGGACGGTACCCCTGGATGCTATTAAAGAATTCAATCTGATCACGAACCAGTTCAACGCAGAATACGGCAGAAACGCGAATTCCCAGCTCCAGATTTTAACCAACCAGGGCAGCAATGAGTTTCACGGAGAGATGTTCGAGTTCCTGCGCAACAGCTACTTTAACGCGCGCGATTATTTCGATCGAACTGGCGCTGCGACACCCAATATCAATAACGACTGGGGCGCCATGGCCGGCGGGCATATCATCAAGAACAAGCTGTTCTATTTCGGCACCTACGAAGAAAACACTATTCGTGGTCTGGGCGGCATACGCGTCGCAACAGTTCCCACACCTGCCCAGGTGGCCAGTGCCGTCCCCATTGCGCAGCAGATCCTCCAACAGGATAAAGTTCCGACCAGTCCTTCAGGAACCGTTACTCAAGCTGCTCCCAATGCTACGGACACGTTGGCTTATTCGGGCCGGGTCGATTACAACATCTCGGATCGAGACCTGTTGTACGCCAGATTTGGTGAACAGTCATCCCACGCGAGCAGCGCCGGATTGACGTTCATCGATTCACCGCTATTAACGAACGGCGCGACTAGCGCCAATCGATCGTGGAATGGCACACTCACTGAGACCCATACTTTTGGTCCAACTTTAGTGAATACATTCTTAGCCGCCTATGGCCGGAGCGCTCCTGTCTTCAGTCCTTTATTCACCGGCGGCGGACCGGAAATCATTTTCAACGATGGCACAGCGAATTTCGGTACCTGGAGCGGTCTGCCGCAAGGCCGCATTCAAAACACTTATCAGTACTCGGATTCGGTGGGAAAGATTTGGGGTAAGCACCAGTTCAAGTTCGGCGCCGAAGTTGACCGCGTTCAGGCCAACAGCTATTTTGACAGCAATGTGAATGGTAGCCTGGTGTTCGCGAGTCTTAGCAATTTCCTGCAAGGCAATGCCGCTCAATATTCACAGGACTTCGGTAATTCCGTTCGCGGCAATCGAGTCTGGAACGAATTTTTCTTTGTTCAGGACGACTGGAAAGTCACTCGCACGCTGACCGTGAACCTAGGTTTTCGAGAGGAAATAGCTGGCGCACCTACGGAGATAAACGGCCTTCTGTCGAATATCAATCCCACACTTACCAGCACCCCGTTGGGCGGAGCCGGGACCGGGCCCCTCGGCAGTTTTTACACCGGCGGATCCTATTTCCATACCAACTATAATCCGGGACCGCGCTTTGGATTTGCTTGGAATCCTGGCGGCGGCAAGACGGTGATTCGCGGCGGTTACGGCATCACCTACGATTTCATTTATCTCAACCCGATCACCAATGGCCGATTCCTGCCGCCCTTCATGTACACCTTCACACAGCCTGGGTCGGGAATCACCGGCGCCAACTCCATAGCCAATATCTTAGCCGGAACATCTCCATTTCAGGCCGCCGGTCATAGCGCAATCGGCTCCTTCGGCACCAACATCCTGAATTTCGGAAACGTCGGCTATATCGATCCCAATTTGAAGAATCCTCAATACCAGCAGTTCAGTTTCACGATCGAGCGAGAGATGTTCAACCGCTGGCTGTTTCGCGCCGGGTACTCCGGTTCCGTGGGTCATTATTTGACCCGCACGCGGATGTTGAATCTTCTCCCACCCGGATTGGTTCCGGCCGCAACATCTTACGCGCAAGAGCAGGCTAACGCTCCCATATACCAGAAGATTCTCGCGGGCATCAATGGCACCTCCTCAACTCAAAGCTTGCGAATCGATCCGCGGTTTAACTATGTGAGCGTCGTACAAGGGACCGCGAATTCCAACTATAATTCGTTGCAATTGTTCGCGGAGCGCCGTTTTGCCGGTTGGTATGGGCTCAGCGTCGCTTACACCTGGTCGAAGTCGATTGACGATGCATCCGACGCGCTGGGGGTGCTCGTAAACGACACCTCGCTTCAGCAAGATCCCAATAATAATCGCAATAACCGAGCAGTGTCCCAGTTCGACGTGCCTCAGCGCGTTGCTATCTCTCATGATTTCCTCTCCAGCAGCAAGCATTTCAATAGCCGCACGATGAACCTGCTGCTGGGTGGATGGGAGTTCAGCGGAATCTTCCAAGCTCAATCGGGATTACCGGTTACCTTCTATTCGGGCACTGAAGTGATCTGCAGCGCGGGCCTGCCGAACCCCGCCACGAATACCTGCGCCGGCTCGGGAACGACTCTCGTGACGCTTAACGATTCCCTTCTGCTTGGCGCCGGAAACACCAGTGGCACAGGTGTGGTGAGGCCCAACCTCGTCGGCCCACTGAATGTGCAATTCAGCCCCAATCCAGGGTCTGGAGCAAACAACCCGAACAAGATCCCGGGATCTGGTTTGGCGCAACCCTTAGTGGGGCAATTCGGGACACTGGGCCGCAACATCATCCGTGAGAATCCCTACATCGAATCGGACATGGCCGTCGGCCGCGCGTTCAAATTCAAGGAGCGCTATACCTTCAGCGTGCAGATGCAAGTCTTCAACGTGTTCAACAACACCACGTTTACTTTTGGCAGCAGCCTGAATAATCTTTCATCACCCAGTACGTTCGGCTACTACAACGGCACGGATACCAATTCGCGCCGTGTCGCTCTGGTCGGCCGCCTGGTCTGGTAAGAATCCGCCAATAGGGTTCCAGAAACGCCGCTGCTGTAGTAGCATTACTGATAGCATGCTCGTCGAATTCGAGTGCCATGGCGATTTGTGCATTCTCCGGCTGCACGGCCGGTTCGCCACCGGTCAGGATTCCGTTTATCTGCGCGGCCGGACCGAAGACATCAAGAAGTCCGGGGCCTCAAAAGTCCTGGCCGACTTCAGCCAGGTCGATTACATCGACTCCACCGGCATGGGTTTCCTGATTGGGATCTATACGAGCGTCATCAAGCTTCCCGGAGGCCAGTTCGTTTTGTGCAATCTCAATCGCCGGGTGCGAGAAGTGCTGGAGCTCACGCGGCTGGCCAACGTCATGGCCATCTATGCCAACGAAGAGGCGGCCATGCGTGCACTACAGGAAGGGCAGAAGTTCTCAGCTCCCCAGGCGAGCTGACTCAATCTGAGCACCCGCTATTTCTTTTTGGGCGGATACTTTTCCATCGACTTGCGGACCATGTCGTGAAGTTTGCCCTCCAGCTTCGTAGCGTCTCTCTTTTCGTCGGTGGCGATGGCGCGCCATACCAGCGACCGCGTGGCCGGATCCCGGAGATCGATGACCAGCGTACCTTGCGCGTATGGCACCCTTACAATTCGCGTGCCCAGTCCCCGCCAGCCCGCCGGGTAAGCCTCGGTTTCGAAGTTCCGGCGCGTGCCGAGCGTGTAGCGAACGTTAAGATCCGAACGGCCGGTTACCTTTGTGAGGCCCCTGGCCGTCAGGTTGCTTTCGATATCAGCCTCGATCTGCTTCCCGACCAATTCGCTGTTAAGAGCCGGGTTCGGACTATTCAACTGCCCGCCGCGGATCGCGAATGTCCTGTACCTGGTGAAATCGGCCGCCTGGTCAAATTCAACCGTGATCTTTTGCGCTGGGGCGCTAGTCACAAGAAGTAATCCAAAGGCGAGGCGATGCATTTTGTCCTCTCAGGTATTATATATTGTGTCCTTGCAAGCTGAACTACTAAATATAGCTGTCGACCCGCTTTACTTTGGAGGAAAGCAAGGTTACTATGGGACCATCCCCCGAGACGATAATAGGAGGGGAAGGCATTTTGCTAAAACTGAAGCGGGTTGAGATTCAGGGCTTCAAGTCGTTCTTTGAACGGACCGAAATGAAGTTCAACGGTGCCGGGATCGCCGCGATCGTCGGACCGAATGGCTGTGGAAAATCCAATCTAAGCGACGCGATTAGCTGGGTCTTGGGCGAACAGTCGGCTAAGACGCTGCGCGGCGCCCGGATGGAGGACGTGATCTTCGCCGGTACGCGGGATCGCAAGCCTCTCAGCATGGCCGCAGTCACCATGACTTTGGTGGATCCTTCCGCCGAACATGCCCACCCTTCCCACCAAACGAACGGCCACTCGAACGGCAACGGTCAGCCGGATAACAAACCGAGCGAGATCACGATTACGCGCCGCCTGTTCCGATCCGGCGAAAGCGAATACCTGATCGACGGCAAGCTGGCCAGGTTGCGCGATATTCAGGATCTGTTCATCGGAACCGGGCTGGGTCCGGAAAGCTACGCCATCATCGAGCAGGGCCGCATCGGCCAGATCCTGAGTAACAGGCCTCAGGATCGCCGCGCCATCATCGAAGAAGCGGCCGGCATCGGAAAATTCAAGACCAAGAAGCGCCTGGCGGAGGCCAAGCTCGAAGGCGCCAAGCAGAATCTGGCGCGCGTGTTCGACATTCTCGAAGAGGTCGGCCGGCAGGTCAATTCGCTCAAGCGCCAGGCTTCCAAGGCGCGCCGCTATGAGGAACTGAAGCGCGAGATGACGGAGCACTTGCGCAAATCGCTCACCGGCCGGTTCCGCATGCTGGAGCGCGACGCCGCGAAAACCGCGCTCGATTTGAATCTCGCCAACACCGGCTATCAGAGTCTCTCAAGCCAGGTGGCCGACCGTGAGAAAGAACACGTGGCGCTGCAGGAGACCTGTTATCGCAATGACGCGGAGCTCACTCAGGCGCGCCAACGCCTGGCCGGTTTGCAACTTGAGCAGGAGCGGACCCGTGGACGGCTCGATTCGCAGGCCAAGCAGATTGGATCGATCGAAGAGCGGCTCAAGCAAGGTGAAGCAGAGACGCAGGAGCTCGAAAAACGACAGACGCAGTTAAGGGGCGAGTTGGAGATCCATTTGCGGTCGCTCGCGGAACTGGAGGCCCAGACCGAGTCGGCTCGCGAGCGTCTGGCGGCCAAGAGCGCCGAGCGCGAACAGCTTCAACTCGCCTTACAGGATCGAACCAAAACGCTCGAGACCGGCCGTCAGAACGTGTTGCGCCTCTTAGGCGAGGCCTCAGCGCTCAAGAACCAGCTGGTCCAGATCAGCGAATATCTCTCAGCCATCGAGCGCGACTCAGCCCGCTGCCAGCGGGAAGAATACACCGCCAACGAAGATCTAACTCGCTTGGAGTCCGTTAAAGCGGGCCTGTCGGAGCGAATGGCCGCACGCCAGATGGAGCTTGAGTCTACCGCGGATCGCAAGCGCAGAGTTGAGGAGGAGCTGGGATCTCGAAAAGCCAGCGCAGCCGAAGCGCGGCGCAATCTCGATCAACTCCGGACTGAGGCGTCGCGTCTCAAAGCCCGCAAGGATTCGCTCGAAGAAATCCTTTCTCACCGCGCCTACACCACGGAAAGCGTGAAGCGTTTGTTTACCGCGGTCGAGCGGGGCGAATCGGAAGGATTTGTTCCGGGCGGCGTGCTGGCCGATTTCATCGAAGTCGACCCGGCCTACGAAAAAGCCACCGAAGATTTTCTGCATGAAGAACTCGAATACGTTGTCGTAGGCGATTGGAACGAGGCCGAGCGCGGCATAGACATCATGCGTACCGATCTGGACGGCCGGGCAACATTCCTGGTTCATCCGCGGGCCGATGAGTCTCTAGGCGAGGCTGAAGAGCTGGCCGGCGCCGATGGCGTCGTTGGCCGGCTCAGCGATCATCTCCGTTTCACCAACGGATTCGCGACGGCTCCGGCGCACCTGCTGCCGAGACTGGCCCGTTGCTATCTCGCCCGCGATCGGGCCGCTGCGCAGAGTCTTGCGGTCGAACATCCGGATGCATTCTTCCTGTTGCCGGATGGCGTCAGTTATCACGGTCACGCCGTCAGCGGCGGCAAGAAAACCGGCAGCGGGCCGCTGGCGCTCAAGCGTGAACTGCGTGAGCTGATCGGCGAAGTCCAGGTGAAGCACAAGGGCGTGGATGAAACAGCTGCGCTGCTGGCGCAACTCGAGGGCGAGATCCACACTTTCAGCGAGGATCTGGAAAGCCTGCGCACGTTGCAGCAGAATCAGGAGAAAGAAGCGCTGGCGCTCGATCACGAGCACCGCAAACTGGCCGAAGAGTTCGCCCGCGCCCAATCGCAACTGTCGGTCGCGCGGCTGGAACTGGAACGTCTGCGCCAGGAAGGCGGCCGGGCCCGATCACAGCAGGAGCGCGATCAATATTCGCTTGAAGAAAAAGAGACAGCCCGCTCAATTGAGGAGCAGGTGCTCGAACAGTCCCGCGCGGATTTCGAGGAGTTGCAGGCCGACGCGCACAAGTTGATTGAGGAACATGGGGCGCTACGCGCTGAGCTGGCCGGATTCGAAGAGCGGCGGCGCGCCGAGCAAGCCACCGAAGCCCGTTTCCAGGCCCAGATCGGGCAGATTACCATGCGCCGCCAGGAGATCGCCGCCGAAATCGATCGCCTCGGAGTGGAGCGCGCCCGGCTGCTGGTCGACAACATCGAACTGGACCGCCGGGCCGGCGAGCTCATAGATGACATCCGTTCCGTTGAAGAAGCAGTCGCGCGTCTGGCAACGCAGGAGACGGAGCTGCGCGGAAATTTGGCCGCGCTCGAAGAAGCGCTGCGCCAGCTTCGCGCCGACGTCCAGACTGCGCAGGAGAAGCGCTCGCAAATCGAGCTGGAGCTGGTGAAGAAGCAGGCCGAGCTGAAATACCTCGATGAAACCAGCCGTAAGGAGCTGAACGCGCCACTCGAAGAATTGGCCGCGGGCGAAGAGGCCGTCCTGGATGAAGCCGGCCTCACCGAAGCCGAGCAGAAGTACCAGGAAGTGAAGGCGCGCATCGAAGCATTGGGCCCGGTGAATCCGCAGGCGCTCGAAGAGTTCCAGGAAGCGCAGCAGCGCTATGATTTCTTAAACGCCCAACGGCAGGATCTGCTCGATTCGATACGCGACACCGAGAAAGCTATCCACGATATCGATATTGAATCCCGCCGTCGCTTCACCGACGCCTTCGAGGCAGTCAACGGGCACTTCCGCGAAATATTCAAGACTTTGTTCGGCGGCGGCACAGGCGAAATGCGGCTCACCGATGAGAGCAACATCGCCGAATCGGGCATCGACATCGTCGCTTCGCCTCCCGGCAAGCGGTTACAGAATGTGCTGCTGCTATCGGGTGGCGAGAAATCGCTAACCGCGATGGCGTTGCTCATGGCCATCTTCCACTACACGCCCAGCCCGTTCTGCATTCTGGACGAAGTGGATGCCCCGCTGGATGAGCCGAATATCGAGCGGCTCACGCGCCTGCTGAGAGAAATGTCCACGCAGACACAGTTCATCGTCATCACGCACGCCAAGCGGACCATGGAAGCCGCGCAGAGTTTATACGGCGTGACGATGCAGGAGCCCGGCGTTTCGAAGCTGGTTTCGGTTCGCTTCGAGAACGGTGCCTCGGCGCCTCAACCGATCCCGGAGATGGCGCTTCACGGGGCGGCGGTGTAAGATTCACTGGCGGTAGATCACGCCGCCTTTCATCACGAACCCTACTTTTTCGAGTACGGCGATGTCTTCGAGCGGATTTCCCGGCACCGCGATCACGTCGGCAAAGTAACCGGGCTTGAGCGCGCCGATTTGCCCTTCCCATCCCAGCGCTTTTGCGCCGTTGATAATGCCAGCCTGGATCGCGGCCAGCGGCTTCATGCCGAACTTGACCATTAATACAAACTCACGGGCTTGCGTGCCGTGCTGAAACGGTCCGACGTCGGAACCCACCGCAAAAGGCACACCAGCGGCCATCTGTTTGCGAAATTGCTGCGCGTGATAGTCGAGCGCTTTACGCCGAGCCGCGGTCGCTTCGGCTGAGCCGGCATGATCGGCAAAATACTCGGAAATGGCAAACGTCGGCACTGCTGGAATCTGCTTCTCCCGCATGAGCCGCATCGTCTCATCGCTCAACTGATCGGCGTGATCGATCGTGACAACGCCCGCCCGCGCGGCGTATAGCGTGCCCGGCTCGCCCGTGGCGTGGACCGCAACACGCTTGCCCACGCGGGCCGCCTCTTCGACTGCAACACGAAGCTCGGCCTCCGTGTACTGATAGGGCGTGGAGAATTTGCCGTCTCGGAAAGCATCACGCCCGGTTTCATAGATCTTGATGAAGTCGGCGCCCAGTTTGAACTGCTCGCGGATCACGCTCACCAGTTCGGCGGCGTTATTGGCGTAGGTCGCGTTCGACAAAACATGCTGGTCGGGATTGAAGCGGTTGGCGTCCTCATGCCCGCCCAGGGTGTCGACCGCATTGCCGCTGATTCGCAGCCTTGGCCCCGGAATCAAGCCCTCGTTGATGGCATTGCGGACCGCGGTGTCGGCGGCGCCCGCGCCTTCCGTTCCCATATCACGCTCGGCGGTGAAGCCTGCCATCAGATCGTCACGAGCGGCCAGCGTGGCGATTATGGTTCGCTGCGGCACCGATTCTTCGACGGTCTGCAGATCCTCGGCGCCGGGATGCAGAAACAGGTGCACGTGGACGTCGATCAAGCCGGGCATCAGCGTCTGGTTGCCCAGATCGATCGTTTTCGCGCCAGCGGGATGCGTAACCGAGGCGCCGGCTTCGACGATGCGTTCGCCTTGCACCAGAACTTCGCCGGGCGTTAGAAGCCTTCCGCCTTCGACGTCGAGCAATCTAGCGGCGTGCAACACCACCACGCTACGCTGCTGCGCGAAGATCGAGCCCACCGCCAGAACGGCCAGAAACGGAAAGTGCTTCATGCGCTCACCCCACGTTTGGCGTCTTCGAGTATCTCTTCCACCTCGGTCTGATATTGCTTCAGCAGATGTTCATTAGCGGCTTCAAAACGCATCACCAGGACCGGCTGGGTATTGGACGCGCGCAGCAGGCCCCAGCCTTCCGGAAAAATCACCCGCACTCCATCGATATCGATTGTTTTATATTTTGCTTTCAAATGCTTGGCTACGCGGCGCACCAGATCGAACTTCATCTCATCGGGACAATCAACGCGGATCTCGGGAGTCGAGACCATCTTGGGAAGTCCGGCGAGCTGCGCCGATAGCGGCCGGCCCGATTTCGCGACGATCTCGATCAGGCGGCAAGCGGCATAAAGCGCGTCGTCGAAACCGCGGTAGCGATCGCCGAAGAACATGTGGCCCGACATTTCGCCGGCCAGCTCGGCGTGCTCCTCCTTCATCTTGGCCTTGATGAGCGAGTGGCCGGTTTTGTACATGATGGCGTTTCCCCCCAGCCTGCCGAGTTCGTCGTACATCACCTGCGAGCACTTCACTTCGCCAATGAACGTGGCCCCGGGCTTTCGCTCCAGAATCTCGCGGGCGTAAATCAGCATCAGCATGTCGCCGTAGATTACGTTGCCATGTTCATCCACCGCGCCAATGCGGTCTGCGTCGCCGTCGAACGCGATGCCTAGCTCCGCGCCGGTCTGGCGCACTTTTTCGATCAGGTAAAACAGATTGGCAGGCACCGTGGGATCGGGGTGATGATTGGGAAACTTGCCATCCATTTCGAAGAACAGCTCGGTGACATCGACATTGAGTTTCTCGAATATGCGATGAATCACCGGTCCCGCAGTGCCGTTGCCGGCGTCGGCGACCAGCTTTATGCGCCGCTTCAGAGCAAACTGAGAAGCGATCTCATCCACGTAAGGCGTAACGACGTCGGCGCTCCCCGCCCGTCCGGCTCCACGTTCGAAATCCTGCCGCTCGATCAGCCGCCGGACTTCCTGGATCGTCTCTCCGTGCAGAGTGCCGGACCCGCAGACTGTCTTGAATCCGTTGTACTCCGGCGGATTGTGGCTGCCGGTGATCATGACGGCGCCGTCGGCCTTCAACTGCTGCGCGGAGTAATACAGCACCGGGGTCGGCACCACGCCGATGTCGGTAATGTCGCAGCCGGAGGCCAGCAGACCTTTAACCAGTGCATCGCGCAGACGAGTCGAGCTGAGGCGGCAGTCGCGGCCAACATTGATCTTCGGTCCGCTATTTCGCTGAAGATAGGTGCCGAGTCCAAGTCCGAGCTGTTCGACGTCGGGGCTGAGGAGTTCCGAATCGGCCACGCCCCGGATGTCGTACTCGCGGAAGATGGTGGGCTTAAGCATCCTTCAATTTTAGCGGTAGTCAGGGGGATGGGCTGGCGTTCAGATCCCAACGGGTGGGATCGCCGCGCTCAGCCGTATCGGTCAGCGGCGCCAGGTTGTCATTCCTAAGAAGATTTTCGATGCCATGAGACTCAAGGAGGGGGATTTCATGGAAGTTACGGCGGAACGAGGGCGCGTCTCTATGAAGCCTAAGCGGCTTGTTGACTGGGATGAAACGCTCACCGCGGCGGAAACCAAGATGATCCGCCACGGTCTCAAGCAGGCCAAGGAAAGAAAAACCCGGCCCTGGAGCCGAATCAAGCATGAGCTGGGTATGTGAGCTCACCCAGGCCGCAGAAAAGGACTTTTGGACGATGCCCGAGTGGCGCAGGTCTCCGACCTGCGAAACGCTTTTTATCGGCTCACGAACCGATTCCCCGCGATCAAGAACCGCAGCGGCCAATCAGCACAATGTGTGATCCCAACCCTCGGTGTCACCGCCACTTGAATGGCAGGCTCATCACGCAAACCGCGCACTTGTAGCGCGCTCCTGGTAAGATCTGCGCCGTTCTGTTTGCGCGTGATGCCTAGCGCGAGCGTAAGCTTCCCCGGACCCGACGCCAGGTCTTCCAAGCGTTTCGCCGACGGACGCCGCCGGCGCATGGTCGCGATTCCCGCTATCGGCTCCAGTGCGCGGATCAGAACGCAGCCCGCTTGCCCCTCGGGCTCCGCCACGAAGTTGAGACACTCATACATGCCATAGATGAAATACACGTAAGCGTGGCCGGGCGGACCGAAGATCACGCGCGTGCGATCGGTCATGCCGCGCCAGGCGTGCGCCGCGCGATCATCCACGCCCAGGTATGCTTCGGTTTCGACGATGCGCCCGGCGGTTTTGCCGTGAATCAAAATCTTGCCCAGGCAGTCGCGCGCGACCTCAATCGCCGGCCGGGCGTAGAATTCCCGGCCGAGCACCGTGGACTCAGCCAGCAACCGCGCGAAAGGAACGCTCAACTCTTTTTGTATCCTAGGAGGTTAGCATGCGGCTATTCACGGGGATTGATCTTCCGGAAGATGTTCGGGAGAGGTTGGAGCGGTTGCTTATGCACCTGCGTCCGGCGGCGCATCTGAAATGGAGTCCGGTGTACAACCTGCATGTGACGCTGAAGTTCATCGGCGAGTGGCCCGAAGAAAAGCTTCCGCAACTCGAAGCGGCGCTGCACTCGATCCCGCCCCGTGCCGAGATCTCTATCGAAGTGAAGAGCCTGGGCTGGTTTCCCAATACGCATCATCCGCGTGTTTTTTGGGCCGCGGTGCTCGGTGGCGAGGCGCTCTCGGCTCTCGCTCGTGACACCGACGCGGCGCTGGCGCCTTTGGGAATCGCGAAGGAGGATCGTGCGTTCACCGCGCACCTCACCTTGGCGCGAATTAAAGAGGCCGTTCCGCTGCAAGCCTTGCGTAGCGCCATTGAGCAGTTGGAGTCGGCCGAGTTCGGAAACTTCGTGGCCGACCGCTTCTATCTGTTCCGCAGCCAGCCGGGCGCAGCCGGCTCCATCTACACCAAACTATCGGAGTATCCCTTTCGAGCGAAATGATGCCACTCCTCGCGCTGGCGCTTGCGTATCTGATCGGTGGCATCCCGTTCGGTTATCTTCTGGTGCGGCTCAAAACCGGCCAGGATGTGCGCTCGCTGGGCAGCGGCAACATTGGGGCCACTAACGTACTGCGAACCAGCGGGCGCGCCATCGCCATCGCGACGCTGCTGCTCGACATCGCCAAAGGATTCTGCGCGGTGTGGCTCGCCGCGAGGCTCACAAATGATTCCGTAACCTGGACCAGCTTAGCCGCTCTGGCGGTGATGGCGGGTCATGCTTTTCCCGTCTTCTTGAAATTTCGCGGAGGCAAAGCGATGGCGAGTTTCATCGGAGCGTTCCTGTATCTCACCCCCATCCCGCTCCTGGCAACCCTGGTGCTGTTCGCGATCGTGGTAGCCGCAACCCACCATATCTCGATGGGTTCAATCATCGCGGCCGCTTCCCTTCCCCTAGCGGCCTGGCTCATCATGCATCCCCCCCAGCCGGTTGTTCTGGTGTCGCTCATTGCGGGCGCTTTTGTCGTAGTGCGGCATCGCGAGAACATACAAAGGATTCGAGCCGGCAAAGAACATGTTTTTCGATTCCAGTAGCCGCGGATAACGCATGACAGGCTCGATCGCGATCATCGGCGCCGGCAGTTGGGGCACCGCCCTTGGAGTGGTGCTGGCCTCCCGCTTTGCACGCATCCGGCTCTGGGCGTACGAAACCGATCTGGTGGAGCGCATGGCTGCCACCCGCGTCAATGACGTCTTCCTGTCCGGCTTCCACTTGCCGGCCAACGTCCAGCCGACGTCCGACCTGGCATTCGCGCTCGACGGCGCGGAGATCGTCCTGGGCGTGATGCCTTCGCGGTTTGCGCGCAGGCTGTACGCCGCGATGTTGCCGCACTTGAAATCCGAGATGCGGTTTGTCAGCGCCACCAAGGGTCTGGAGAACGGCACTCTGTTGCGTATTTCGGAAGTCGCCCGCGAGGTGATTCGTAGCCGATTTCAGCCTCGGATCGCGGTTCTTTCGGGGCCGACATTTGCCAAGGAAGTTGCGCGAGGCGAGCCGACTGCTTTAGTGATTTCCTCCGAAGATCAGGCGCTGGCCGCATCCATCCAACGCGAGTTTTCCGGCCCGACTTTTCGCCTGTACACCAACGACGATCCGGCCGGCGTCGAGATCGGCGCGGCACTGAAGAACACCATCGCGATTGGGGCGGGAATTTGCCAGGGACTCGGCCTCGGAAACAATTCCATCGCTGCTTTGATCACTCGGGGACTGGCCGAGATCACTCGCCTGGCCGTCGCCATGGGCGGCCAAACCAGGACGCTCTCGGGGCTGGCGGGTTTAGGCGACCTGGTACTGACCTGTACAGGTGAACTAAGCAGAAATCGGAGTGTCGGCATTCAACTGGCGCAAGGACGAAAGCTGGCCGAGATCGTAAGCGCCATGACAATGATTGCCGAGGGCATCGAAACCACGTCCGCGGCCGTCGATTTAGCGCACAAATTTAGCGTGGATATGCCAATTACGACGCAAATGGACTCGATTTTGAGGGGCGGAAGGTCGCCCCGAGAGGCCATTCGCGAGCTAATGGACCGTACCCTTAAGAACGAGTAATGTAAACTCCTGTAAACCGAACCCCGGAATCCTCGTTGTGAGCAACGGGCTAAGTCAATGAATCCTGAGGGCGTGAACACCCCAGCCGCGCAACCTTCCTGGTCGGCGCGGGTTAACAGTGATAGAGCAGCTGAGGGGCCCCTGGAGCGGGATGCCGAGTTAATGCTGCGCGTCCGGGATGGGGATCAGGCCAGTTTTGGCCTGTTACTGGAGCGCCACCGCAGTCCGGTGATCCACTTCGTGTACCGGATGGTGCAGAATCAGGCTGTTGCGGAGGAGTTGGCGCAGGAGGCGTTTCTACGCGTTTATAAATCGAGGTTGAGTTACGAGCCGACAGCGAAGTTTACGACCTGGTTATTCAGGATCGCCAGCCATCTGGCGTTAAATTGGATCCGGGATGGACGAAACGAGAAGCGCCAAGCGAGCTTGGATGAGAGTCCGGATGGAACGGCCAGGCAGGTACCGGATCGAGGCAGGACGGCGGAGCAGGAGTTGGTTTATCAGGCCAAGCTGAGGGAGGTGCGGCAGGCGATCGAGGCCTTGCCGTCAAAACAGAAGGCCGCGGTAATGATGCACAAATATGAAGAGATGGGATATGCGCAGATCGCGGATGTGTTAAGTTGTTCTGAATCGGCAGTGAAATCTCTGTTGTTTCGGGCGTACGAATCGTTGCGAGTGCGGCTGGCGCATATGGCATGAAGAGGGAGGAATGCGATGGAGCCTTCACAAGAAATAACGTGCCCGCAAAAGAGCGATGATGGCGCCGGGTGGATTGTCGCTTACGTGGCGCGAACGCTCGACTCCGGCAGCGAAGCTGCATTCGAGCGTCATCTGGAATCGTGCGCGAGCTGTCGCGAAATGGTTGCCGCTCAGCGAGCAGTATGGTCGGCGCTCGAGGCGTTGCCCGCTCACCCGGTGTCATCGAATTTCGATTCCAGGCTATATCAACGCATCGCCGAAGAGGAGCAAAGTGCCTGGTGGCGACGATTGTTCCAGGCCGGTTGGTCGTGGCGGCCGGCCATGCCCGTGGCTGCCGCTTGCGCTGTTCTGGCGGTTGCGTTTCTGGTGAAGAACTCAGGACCCTCTATCCTCCCGCAACAGCAGGTCCAACCCCAGCTTCAGATCGAGCAAGTGGAACGAGCTCTCGATGACATGGATATGTTGAAGCAGGCCGGCGTGGAATTCGCGCTCGATAAGAACACACCACAGGAGCGGATGTAGGCGGAGCGATGCGCTGGCGTAGCTCCATTCTGGCGCTATACGCCCTAGCGTGTGGCATGATCTTCGGGTCAACCGCGCGGGCCCAGGGCCGGCGTGGCGCGGCATCCCGCCCACCGGGTGCCCAAAGGCTGGGCAAGGGCCCCGCCCAAACACCCATCGAAGAATTTGAGACCCTGCCGCCCGCCGAGCAGCAGAAGGCGCTGAATCGTCTGCCGCCGGAGCAGCGGCAAAAGCTGCAGGAGCGGCTGCAGAGGTTCAATCAGCTTCCTCCTGAACAACAGCAGGCGCTCAAGAACCTTTATAACCGGCTACATCAGCTTCCACCCGATCGGCAGAATGCCGTCCGCCAGTCCATCAATAAATTGTCCCAACAGGCTCCCGAACGGCAGCAGGCCATGCGTCAAGATTTGAGAAGTATGGCGAGCATGTCTCACGAGGAGCGCAAGGCTCACATGTCCAGTCCTGAATTCCGTGCAAAGTTCAGCAAGAAGGAACAGGAGATCGTTCGAGACATGACGGAAGTGCTGCCCCAGCGATGACCTAGGGGTGAGAGGCATTCCACAACCAGAGAATTACGGCCGGCTACCCGCCTCTTCTGTTTTTGGCAGCAGCTCACGGATGACTTTCCCCGGCAGCGGCGGCGTTTCGCGAGGAAAACCCATCAGCTCCAGGATGGTCGGCACAAAACTCAAGCTGTCGTAGGGTTCTTCAATCATCATCCCGCGTGGGATCCCGCTTTCCGCGCCACCCGCCAGCATCAATACCGAATGGGTGGAGATGCGCAGCAGCGACCCGTGATTGCCGCCCGGATTGAATCCTCGCACATTAAAATTCCAGTGATTATTGGCAAAGATCAGAAAGTCCGGTTCTGCTAAGCGGCGTCTGCGGGCCTGAAATCTTCTCACCAGAAATGCATCACCGGCAGGATCGGGAGCGCACGCTTCCTCCAAAAACTGCTCGTGCAGAGCGAGGATTCCATCGGAATATTTCGTCTTGTGCACCGCCTGTAACCACTCCAACTCGGAATGCCAGGTGTTCAGCCAGGCGGAACGTTCGTCGTGCGGCACTCGAAACTCCGGATCTTCCCAAATGCGCAGGGGAAGACCGGCTACCAACTCTGGGGTGTCCATATGGATCTTGCCTGTGGCGTCCTGCTGTAACCCGCGCACTGGCAGGTATCGAAGTTCCAGGTTTCCGCCGGCATCATGGCGCGAAAGAATGATGACCTGGCGATCTTCACTGGCATAGAGCCAGACTGCGTCTTCGTCCTGCGCGGCGACCGCCTTGGGAATCCGGACGGCGATGAAGTCCACCGGATGCGATCCCACATCCGCCTGAACGTTATTCTTCACCGCCAGCGCGGCCAGCAGCGGAAAATAGTTCACCTTCTGGAAGCTGTGCTCGATATCCAGCGAGCCGTCCGAAGCCAGCACGAGGCCGTCCGGAGCAGGCCCGATGACATAGTTCTGCAGCTCATGGATGGTGTTGGCATCGCCCATGGCGTGCTTGGGAATCAAATCGGATGCCGAGGGCGGATGCTTTTCGAAGTTCGCGGGCGATACTGCCAGCAGTTTTTCCAAAGCGCCTTTGTACTCCGAATAGGCGCGCTCCTGTGCACGCCACCCCTCCAGTTGGACGTCGAGCCTTCGGGACGCTTTATCGAGACCGGCATCGCGCTGCGCCGCGGTCCACTTTTTCGGCTCTTGCGCCACCTTGATGCGCTGCGCTTCGATGGTCCGATGCAGTGCGGCAAGCTCTTCGTTCAACTCCCCAATGTTTGATTGCCATTCCGCACGCTGTCGATCCAGAATCTGAAAGAACGCACCAATGGCTGCGCGCCGAAGCTCTGGCCATAATGAGGACTGGCCGATCTCGTCGAGCAGAATGTGGAGCGCATTGAAATCGGAATTGCGCAAGTAGACCGAGGCTCGCTCATTCCCATCGAGATCGAGCAACGCGGTGGGATATTGGTTGGCCGCGCCCTTCAGGTATAACGAATCTTCGGACGGCGTGACCACCTCGGAAACAAACGGATCCAGACCTTTAAGCTTGTATTCCGTCAGCGGGTGACGGTTGGTCACGACATGATGCGCGCCGCCTTCGCGGCTGTTGAAGAACTGGATCAGATCGTAGCCCTGGCTGTAAACGCCGGGCTGAGTATTCATTCCGTGATCGGAGACGATCGCCAGGACCGTTTGGCCGGCTTCGGGGCTGGCTTCGATGGCGGTCCAGACTCGCCCCACCAGGGCGTCGATGCGTTGCAGGGCCTGCCGTTGAGCGGCGGGATCGGGCGTGCTATGCGCGACGTGATCGTAATCGCCGGTGAAATAATCCAGGTAGCGTATTTGTGGATCGGCCAGCTTCTCGATCAACTCCCGTTCCGTCTGTTCCTCCACGCTGGACCCGATTTCGAATCCCATAGTCCACTCATCCAGAAGCTGGCGTAGAGAACGCGATGTGAAGCGGCTCTGGAAACTGTGCCGCAGCGTCTTCCACCGAACGCCACGCTGGTATAGTTGAAAACTCTGATAACTCGCCTGGTATGGAAAGCGATCGATCAGAAGCGGAATTCTCAGATCGTCCAGCACCTCCACGCCCGGCATGTCCACCCGGTGGGAAAGCGCATAACCGAGGTAAAACGGAAAGAAGTTCAGGTAATCGTATATGTGGTAGGTATAACGATCGAACTCCGCATTGCCGTGAATTTGAAGATGCTGGCCGGTATCGAGCAACGACCAGGACGGAGCGGAGAGGCTGATGGCGCGAACATAGAAATTCGCCAAACGCGAGCCCTGCTGCCTGAATACGCGGTCCATCCAGGGAAGGGCGCTTTTATTGGTGACGGGATCGGTGCGGCCTAGCTCCCGATCGAGCACTTCCTGAGGCACGCCGTCCACTTTGATGATGACGATGCGCTTCACTTCAGCCCGCGCACCGGCGCCTGGCCAGACTGCGAAGAACCAGAAAAAGATCAGACGCGCAGCGAGTACTCGCGGCATTATTGGCCGCCGCCGCCCGCAGCAGCAGCCTGAATCGGTCCGGTATCACCTTTCAAGTACGAGAGGCAGAGTTCGCGCCAGCTCTCCCCGGTTCCCGGATCTTGAGACAAGCGCCGCAGCTCATTGCGTGCCTCTTCGACATTGAGCCGCTGGAGTGCGCGGAGACAGGTGATGCGAAGCTCGGTGTCGCTGGACTGCGCGAATACCCGCGCAACCAGTTGTGGCGCGCGGAGACCTGGCTCCTGCATCTCCGATAAAGCCTCTACGGATCGCCGTATTTGATCGACGTCTCCCACCACCTCAGGCCGCGGGCCGGACGCCAGCAGCTGATCGAGAAAACGCTGGTGGTACAAGGCCCGGCGATAAACATCCAGCTTCGCTAGCACAACCGGATCCGGCGTTGCCGAATCGACCCGAGGGCCAGGGTTGAACAAGGGGTTGAACAGACGGCCGAAAGCCGCGAACATTCGCCTAGATCTCGATTCCGTATACGAGGCGAGCTCCTTGCGACGGTCGCTTTCCAGTTTGGCAATTAATCCACCGGGCGATCGCGCGTACTGGACCAAAGCATTGTACTGCTCGCGAGCCAGCTTCGCTTCGTTGGCGGCGCCATTTTCCAGCGGATTGAGCGCCAGATGGTCCACCCGGGTGAGTAGTTGCGCTTTGAGCTTGGGATCGAGCGAGGTATCCACCGCCAGGAACGCGCGCGCTTCCGAATAAGCTCGAAGCCGCGCGGAGCGGTTGACCGCGCCGCCGTGCCGTCCACGAACGAACGTCCAGGCCGTTTCGCCCGCGAAGAACGGCCAATTCCCAAAGCGGGTGATGCCTAACACGCCAGTTACAACAACAGTGGTTCCATGCAGGAACATTTCGCGGCGCTTGGGTTTCAACTGGTCGCGAAAATCGGCCAGCAATAGGGGGGCTCGCGGGTGATCCAGGCTGTAATAAGCCAGAGGAATCATTTCCACCGCTCGCGCACCGGGCGTATCGGAAGAAACCGCGCGGTTTTCAGCGTCGAGATAACGAGTCTCGGTGTAGCCCGTCCAGTGTTGCAGGCGATCATCGTTCCAGGGGTCGGCAATGCCAAGGAACTGGCCATCGAAGGAATGCTCGGCGCTGTGCTTCAGATCCTCTTCGGCCACCCACAGCAGGGCTCCGAGCGGAGTATCGCCGGGCAAGGCCAGCGGTTCGAAGTAGAGCCCACATAATTCGGCGCGCTGGCGAAGCAGCTCCCAATTGTGGCCCCGCGTTTCCTGGATGCGGGCCATCTCCCGGTCATAAAACTTCGAGAGATTCTGTTCACGAACCAAACCTCCCAGAGCGCGGTCGGAAAGGCTCAGGCGCGAGTACAACTGACGGAAGTCAGCATCCGATAACACAGCGGATGACACATCTGGTAACAACGGGTCTCCGGCCTGCTCGCGTTCCAGGCCGTCCAAAACTCCCAGCGCCTGAAAGAGCTGCAGCTTATGGTAGTCGCTAATGTTGCCGCGGTAACTGCGCGTCGAAGTTCGAACCGCCATGCCGAGCGGATCGAATTCAGTGGCTTGCAAACTGTTGCCGAGCAGGTTGGGCCAAACAGTCTTCACCGGCGACGCGAGATCCATCACAGGGGCCGGAACGCGATTGTCGTGCTGGCGGCTTCCGGCCCGGAACCAGACGATCGACATGGCGGAAGCGACGCGCTGCACGGGCGTCGGACGGGTGCTGGTCAAGATCCAGACGTAGCGCAGGCGATCGTTATTCGAGTCGCCGTCGCCCAAAGTGTCGCGCAGGACACTCACCAGCGGGACGTCCAGATCTTGCGGTTCGGCCCCAGGGGCAGAACGATGTCCGAACAGAGTTATCAGCTCCGCGCCACCATTGACCGGCTCCCGCTCGAGAAAATACGCAGGAGTTGCCGGCTGAGCCGCGACCCAAACTCCCCCCAGAAGCATTATCAGGACGGTTCTCAGCACGCTCCACCTTGAACGTATGACGCGTAATTCGGACCAATGGTTCACCGATCGTCGCCGACATCAGTACCAAATTTTCTTAAAGTTTCTTAGGGACCAAGCAGAACAGCCTCCGTCTAACCGCGAGAGAGGGCCTATGCCAAAGACTTCGCTTTTTATTCTGCTGGGAACTTTACCAGCGTTTGCATTCCAGACTCCCGTCCCGAAGCTCGCGTGCAACGACCGGGGAAATCACCACGACAATCTGGTGTCTCATTGCGAGATGCGGGAGCAAAATATGGGCGCGCCCGGAGGGGCGATCCGGATCAATCCCGGTTCCAATGGCGGCCTGACGGTTACCGGCTGGGACCGGGCCGATATGCTGGTTCGAGCTCGGATTGAGACGGCAGCGGATTCCGACTCAGAAGCGCGCGCTATCGTCCCGCAAATCCGCATCGCCTCCGGAGGCGGCAGTATTGAAGCGGTCGGTCCGCAGCCGGATAGCCATCACCAATGGACTGTGAGCTACGAAATCTTCGCGCCCCGGCAATCCGATATTCAGGCCACCGCCCACAATGGCGGCATTAAGATCTCCGATCTACGCGGCAACATCGAGTTCCAAACGGAAAACGGCGGCGTCACACTGGCGCGCTTAAGCGGCGAAGTTCACGGCCATACCACTAACGGCGGCCTGACCGTCGAGCTCGCGGGCGACCGGTGGGATGGCACAGGTATGGATGTCACCACCACCAACGGAGGCGTCAAGCTCGAAGTTCCGTCCAACTACTCCGCTCATTTCGAAACCGCTACGGTGAATGGCGGCCTAAAAACCGATTTCCCCAGCGTTCAAGGAAACGTGACTAAACAAATGTCCTTCGACGTTGGTCAAGGCGGCGCGACGATAAAGGTCAGCACCACCAATGGCGGCTTAAGAATCACGAAGTCGTGACCGGAAATTCCGGCCTTTGTCCCAGCGCGTCTTCGACGTAAGTACGCAATACCTCGGCCACGCTCCAAGCTTGGGCAATACAGCCTCCGGGGCGATGCGGCGGATCGCCATCGAAAACCTCGGAGATCTGTCCCAACCCGGCCTGCCAGAGATGTTGGCGCAGCGGATCGAGGAAACGCCCGGCGCGATCGCGAGCCTCCGCGGAAGAGCCGTGCACCCGCACGTAAGCCGTCAAGAACGGTCCCAGCAGCCAGGGCCAGACAGTTCCTTGATGATAGGCGCTGTCGCGGCTGCGCGGATCGCCGTCATAGCGCCCGTGATAATTGGGATCGCGCGGCGAGAGCGTTCGTAAGCCGTAAGGCGTGAGCAGCTCCCATTCCGCGACGTCCACGACACGCAGCGCTTTGTCCGCCTCGAGTAATGGATAAGGCAGGCTCACCGCCAAGATCTGGTTCGGGCGAATCGAACTGTCCGCGCCGGATTCGCTGACCACGTCGTAGAGACATCCCTCGGCCTCGTTCCAGAACACCTGTCCGAAGCACGCACGAGTTCGTTCGGCTAAAGCGGAGTAATGATCCGCGTGATCGCGGTCGCCGAATCCTCTCGCCAGGTACTCCATCAGCCGCAGCGCGTTGTACCACAGCGCCTGGATCTCCACCGGCTTGCCGATGCGCGGAGTCACCACCCCGTCGCCGATCTTGGCGTCCATCCAAGTGAGCTGCACGCCCGGCTCGCCGGCCTGAAGCAATCCATCGGAATCAAGCCGGATCCCATACCGTGTTCCGCGCTCGTGCCACGCCACAATGTCCATTAAAGCCTGATAGAGACTGGTTCGCACGAAATCATAATCACGTGTGTAGCGAAGAAACTCGTGGATGGCGTGAAACATCCATAGCGTGGCATCGACGGTGTTGTATTCCGGCGCTTGGCCTGAGTCGGGAAAGCGGTTGGGCAGCATGCCTTGGTCGAGGCTGCCCGCGAAAGCGCGCAGGATGTTCCGGGCGTCATCGTAGCGGCCGGTCACCAGCGTCAGGCCGGGGAGCGAGATCATCGTGTCGCGGCCCCAATCGCTGAACCACGGATAGCCCGCGATCACGGACTTGCGATCGCCGCGCGCGACGATGAACTGGTCAGTGGCCGCGGTGAGAATTTCGGTCAGAGCATCGTGAGCTGGCGCCGCAGCGCTGATTTTCTCCCGTCGCGCTCTCTCCTGCCGCTGGAGCGGGTCAGCGTCGCTGGCGGCGTGACGATCGATAGAAACGACGATGATCGCGGGCGCATCTTTGAAAAGGTCGAAGCGAAGCTGGAACGGGCTATACAGATCCTCGACCGAATCGAGACCACGTTCCCGCTCACGCTCATATTCGAATCTGTAAAACCAGAATCCGGCGGAGTCGATGGACTTCGCATTGTGGGCGAAATGTAAGCTGGGAAGATCGGGATAAGGCGCAATGGTCGCCTGTCCCGGCCTGGTCTCGACTTCCCGCCGGATGCCGTTGTTGGCGTGCGTGGTGCTATGGAAATCCCGGAAAGCAACGAGGGGCCGTACTTCGAGCGCGCAGGACCGGCTGTCGGGATCGCCCAGCAGCGCATACCGAACGACCAGGGTGTTTTCGCCGTGGACCAGAAAGACCGACTTTTCGATCTGGATGTCTTGGACGCGATATGTGAAGACGGGAAAGGGATCGAGGCGAAAGGAATTCAAATAGACATAGCCCCGAGGATGGATCGCGCCTGGATATTGATTGGCGCTCAGCTCGAAGCGCGCCGAGTCAATGACCAGCGTCTCCTCGACCTTGGAAAGAAGGACCACGCGGCCCACCGGCGGTTTGATTGCAGCCGTAAGCAGGCCGTGATAACGGCGGGTATTCAGGCCGATGATGGTGGAGGAAGCGAAGCCACCAATGCCGTTGGTCTCCAGCCACTCGCGCGAGGATGCCTCGGCCACATCGCCGCAGATGAGGCCATCAAACTGGATGAGGCTGTCAGGGGCGCCCATGGATTGTTAGCCAGTAATATAACAGTTCTTGACAACTATGGCGTTGTAGACTATAGTTTATACAGCTAGATTTCAATCAGCCATAAGGAGCCTGCCGTGAAACAAAACGGACAGCCGCCCGAACTCGCCGTGGATTTGACGCCCGCCGTGTTTCAAGTGCTTCTGGCCCTGGGGGACGGCGAAAAGCACGGCTACGCCATCTTGAAGGAAGTCGAAGAACAGACCGATGGTCACGTGCGCCTGAGCACCGGCACCTTATATGCCATGATCAAGCGGCTCTTGAGCGAAGGCATCATCGCCGAATGCCGGAACCGTCCGCCGGCGGAAGAAGACGATCAGCGCCGGCGCTATTACCGGTTGACACCGCTTGGCCGGCAGGTGGCCACGGCGGAAGCTGAACGGATGGAGCGCATTCTATCCACGGCGCGCGAGAAGCACCTGCTGAAGCGGCTGCGGACAATCTAGATCAGGAGCTCCCATGAGCCAGGACAAACAGCCTTTGCCGGATCGATTATACGCAGCGCTGCTGCGCCTCTTCCCATTCGATTTCCGCAGCGACTTTGGCGACCAGATGGAGCAGGCATTTCGCGATCAGCGCGCCGAAATCGAACGGCGAAAAGGCCGGCCAGGCCTCTTGCGTCTGTGGTGGGATACGATCGTAGGAATCTTCCGTACCGCTCCCAGCGAGCATCTTTCGATGCTTGGCCAGGATATCCGCTACGCACTGCGGATGATGCGCAAGAACAAGGGCTACACCGCGACCGCCCTGCTGGTGCTGGCGCTGGGCATTGGAACGAATACTGCAATTGTCAGCGTGATTTCCACCGTATTACTGCGGCCGCTGCCTTATCAGAATGACGGCCAGTTGATGGTGCTGCATCAGAAAGCGCAGAAGGCCGGCGTCGACGAAGTGGCTTTTTCAGTCCCCGAGATCAACGACTATCGGCAGCAGAGCAGTTCCTTTAGCAGCCTGGTTGAGTACCACAATATGCGATTCACGTTGTTCTCAAAGGACAGCGCCAGCCGGGTACAAACCGGTGTCGTGTCGCCCGAATTCTTCCGGATGTTCGGGGTGAAACCGATTATGGGGCGCGATTTCGTTGCGGCCGACGATAAACCTGGCGCGCCCGCGGTCCTGTTGCTGAGCTACGAGTATTGGAAGCAGCACTGCGCCGCCGACCCAAACATTGTCGGAAGAACCTTCGAGATGAACGATCGCGTGCATACAGTCATTGGTGTATTGCCGCCAGTCCCGCAATACCCGGACGAAAATGACGTTTACATGCCGACCTCGGCCTGTCCCTTTCGCAGCTCGCAGGCGATGATCGCGAATCGCGGCGGCCACATGATGAGCCTGTTCGGGCGATTAAAGCCTAACGTCACGCCCGAACATAGCCACGCGGATCTGCGCCTGATTGCGACGCGCCTGGAGCATGATCATCCCGATACCTACGGAAAAGATGTGGGCTTCACCGCGACTTCCGGGCTACTTCGCGACGAGCTCACGCACCGGGCCCGCACTACTCTGTTAGTGCTGCTGGCCGCGGCGGGCTGCGTCTTGTTAATTGCCTGCGCAAATGTTGCCAATTTGACTCTGGCGCGGATGTCGGCCCGCGAGCGGGAATTGACGGTGCGCTCGGCTTTAGGCGCGGGCAAAGGACGGCTCCTTCGGCAGTTGGTGACCGAAAGCTTTATTTTGGGCCTATTAGCGGCCGGGCTGGGAGTGCTGTTCGCTTCACAGAGCCTGAAACTTCTGGTCGATTTCACTGGGCGCCTGACCTCGCGCGCTCGAGAGATCCAGATGGACGGCACGATGCTGGTGTTTGCACTGGCGATGGCTATCCTCACCAGCGTCGTCTTCGGGTCGATCTCGGCTTTCTACTCGCGCGACGAAATCGCATCTGGGCTGCGCGACGGAGCTTCGCACGCGACATCCGGCCTGCGCCGTAATCGTGCCCGTGCGGTGCTGGTGGTCTGCCAGATCGCATTTTCGTTTGTACTGCTGATCGGGGCCGGTCTCATGCTGCGTAGCTTCAGCAAACTGCAGCAGGTCGACGGCGGATTTGTTTCAACCGACCGGGTGCTGGCGGCCAACATCGATCTCAATTGGTCGAAGTACCACGAAGACGCGCAGCGGCGCGATTTCATGAGTCGTCTGCTAATCAAGGTTCAGTCGCAGCCCGGCGTGTTATCGGCGGCCATCTCTTCGAGTTATCCTCTCGATCCCGACAACGCCGGCGGCAGCATGTTCAATCGCCGGTTTGTAGTGGAGGGGCGCCCGCTCAGGGAAGGCGAAGTGCCGCCGATCACCGCCATGCGCAGCACCACCCCGAACTACTTCAAGACGCTGGGCGTTCGGCTCGTTAGCGGGCGAACATTCGCCGATTCGGATAACGAAAAGGCACCCGAAGTGGTCTTGGTCAATCAAACTCTGGCACGTCACTACTGGGGCGAACAAGATCCCGTCGGCAGAAGAATTTCCTTCAACAAGGGAGAGAAGTGGACCAAAGTGATCGGCGTGGTGGGCGACGTAAAAGAGTATGGACCCGATCGCCCAGCGGGCGACGAAATGTATCTGGCTTCGGCCCAGAACCCCATCCCCGGAAGCGTTCTAGTACGGACCAACCGCGACGCAATGAGCCTGGCGAACCAGGTCCGGCGCGCCGTGATGGAAGTGGATCCGCAGACCGCGATCCCGGTGGTGGAGACCCTCGAGCAGGCTCGTCACGACGCCACGGAATCTCCGCGGGTCATGACCGACCTGTTGGGTATCTTCGCCGCTCTCGCGCTCGTGATCGCCGTCGCGGGAATCGGCGGGATGCTTGCATTGGCGGTGAATCAACGCTGGAATGAAATCGGAATCCGCATCGCGCTGGGCGCCAGGCCGGGTAACGTCCTCGGGATGATTCTCAAACAAGGGATGGGATTGGTTCTGGTGGGGCTTTTGGTAGGACTGCTCGCGGCAGCGGCGCTCACCGGAATGATGAAGACCTTGCTCTTCGAGGTGCAACCCACCGATCCCGTGACGTTCGTGGGAGTCTCGCTCGTGCTGGCCCTGGCCGCGCTGATCGCCTGTTATTTGCCTGCGCGCAAAGCGCTGAAAGTTGACCCCCTCATGGCGCTTCGCCGAGAATAGGACATCTAATGCGAACAAAAGTGATAGCCTTCATCGTAATCGCGGCTGCTGCCGGTTTGATGACGCAATGGGCCGCGGAACCTGGAACGGCGAGCGTCCCGGAGTTCACCAAAGACAACCAGTTACTCTTGCCATCTCACTACCGGGAATGGATTTACTTGAGCTCCGGCCTCGGGATGACATACGGTCCAGTCGCGGAGGCCAATCGCAACATGGGCCCTATGTTCGACAACGTGTTTGTGACGCCCGCCGCGTATCAGTCCTTCCTGCAGACCGGTAAATGGCCGGAGAAAACTATGTTCGTGCTGGAGGTTCGGGGCGCGGTGGAAAAGGGCTCGATCAACAACGGCGGTCACTACCAGGGCGAGATCCACGGAGTCGAAGTAGAAGTGAAAGACACCTCGCGATTTCCAGGCAACGGTTGGGCTTTCTTCGGATTCGGCCAATCGCAAACGGCCAAGATGATTCCGGCCAGCGGGAGCTGCTATACCTGCCATCCGACCAAAGGCGCGGTGGATAATACCTTCGTGCAGTTCTATCCGACACTGCTTCCGATCGCGAAACAGAAGGGCACTTTGAATCCCGCTTACGTCGCTGCCGTCGCGGCTGAAGGCCACTAAACCAGAACTTTTCTTCCAGCCGGCTTGCTAATCTGGGCGTAGACGTGTCCACACGTCCGAGCCGGGTCTCGCCTCGTGACTGCAGGTAACCAAGTTGCTGCACCAAAATCGTGGAGGAGTCGTCTACAAAGTTGGACCGACGCCGACAAATTGCATCAGCACGAAGATAAAGTCCTGCTGGTGCTGACTTTGATTATCGGAGCCGTGGTCGGTCTGGTGATCGCAGGCTTCATCTACCTCACCGAAAACCTCGGTTCTCGCATGTATCCACCCGGAGGCGCGGCATGGCGACGGCTCGTGATGCCGACCGCCGGATCGTTGATCACCGGCTATCTGCTGTCCCGATATTTTCCGAATGCGCGAGGTAGCGGAATCCCGCAAACGAAAGCGGCGCTTTTTCTACGCGATGGCTTCATCAGTTTTCGAACGGTAGTGGGAAAGTTCTTCTTGTCGTCCGCTTCCCTGGCGAGCGGGATTGCGCTGGGCCGCGAAGGTCCCTCGGTGCAAATCGGCGCGGGACTGGCCTCGGTGCTGGGCCGCCGGCTCGGCCTGGGACCCGCAAATATCCGGCAACTGGTCCCGATCGGGGCTGCGGCGGCTCTGGCGGCCGCGTTCAATACGCCAGTCGCGGCGGTGCTCTTCACGCTCGAAGAAGTGATGGGCGATCTGCACGCGCCGGTTCTGGGCTCTATCGTACTTAGCTCAGCGACCTCCTGGATCGTCCTGCACCTGCTCCTTGGCGACGAGCCGCTGTTTCACGTTCCGGCCTATCAGCTCGTCAGCCCGGTCGAGTTCATCAGCTACGCGGTGCTCGGCATCATAGGCGGCATCGTGTCGGTCTGCTTCGTGAAGCTGCTCTTGTTCATCCGCAAGCGCTTCATGGCGCTACCTCGATGGACCGATTGGCTGCAGCCCGCCGCCGGTGGCCTGCTGGTCGGCGTGATGGGATGGTTCGTGCCCGAAGTTCTGGGCGTCGGCTACGGGCACGTCAGCGAGGCGCTGAACGGCCAGATGGCGCTGAAGATCATGGCGCTGCTGGTAGTTCTAAAGCTCATCGCGACGGCGGCCTGCTATGGCGCCGGAAACGCTGGTGGAATTTTCGGCCCCAGCCTTTTTATCGGGGCCATGCTGGGTGGAGCGGTCGGCAGCGCGGCTCATCAACTGTTTCCCGATTACACCGGCAGCGTCGGCGCGTACGCATTGGTCGGCATGGGCGCGGCATTTGCCGGCATCGTGCGAGTGCCACTGGCTTCCGTGATCATGATTTTCGAAATGACGCGCGATTATTCCATCATCGTGCCGCTCATGATCTCGAACCTCGTAAGCTTCTATATTTCGTACAAGTTGCAGAAAGAGCCGATTTACGAGGCCCTCGCGCATCAGGACGGGCTGCATCTGCCCTCCGGCCTGAAGGACCGGCAAGGGATGATGACGGTGCGCAACGCCATTACCACGGCCAGCCATCGGCTCTCCCAGTTCGATCGGCTGCGCGATGCCCTGGCGTGTTTCAGTGAAGATCGCAACGCCTGCCCTGTGGTTAGTGGATCGGATCTGCTGGGAATGGTCTCGCGGGCAGAGATCGAAGCAGCCATCGACCGCGGCGGCGAAGACCGAACATTGGCCGAGGTTTTCCCGAATTTCGCGCCTGGACCCGGGCCGCCGGAATCCCTCCGGGCAGAGAGCTTTCCGCACGTGCATGTAGACCATCCGCTGGATGTCGCGCTCCGCCGCATGGCCCAGAGCAAATTGAACGTCCTTCCGGTGGTAAGCCGCTCGAATGTGCGCGAGTTGCGCGGCGTCGTTTCGCTCCAGGGTGTCCTTCGCGCCTACGGCGTGGTTCAGGAGCCGGCGGACGAACCGCGGCCCGTTGCGGAACAGGCCCGGAGATCGCCGAAGTTCGTTCCCGGCATGATCGCGGCGCTTTTGGTGCTGGTGTTCCTGATCGGCTTTCTGCATTATTTCTATCGTTCCCAGCGGGGCGGGCGCGCCGAACAATATTTCAAAACCGGAGGCGAACTGCTGCTGCAGGGGCGAGAGCAGGAAGCGGTGGAACAGTTCCGGAGCGCCCTATCAATCTCGCCGGATAATCAGCAGTATCGCCTTTCGCTGGGCTTAACGCTGGCCAAGACCGGGCATCCCGACGAAGGCGCGGTGTATCTCAACGAGGTGCTGAAGCGCGATCCCAACAATGGCGCGGGGAATCTCGGACTGGCGCGGATCGCGGCCGCCCGCGGAAAAACGTCGGACGCTATTACTTACTACCATCGCGCCATCTACGGATCGTGGCCGGCGGGCGAGGAAAACAATCGACTGGAGGCGCGCTTCGAGCTGGCGGCCTATCTCAAGAAGTCAGGCCTTCAAAAAGAAGCGATCGCGGAATTGCTGGCGGCTCTGGAGCAAGCGCGCAACAATGATCCGGCCAAGAAGCGCATTGGGCGTCTGCTGCTAGAATACGGCTCGCCGCGCCAGGCCGCCGAAGTTTCGCAGGACGTTCTGCGCGCCAATAACCGCGATGCGCAAGCGTGGGCGAGCTTGGGATTGGCGGAACTCGAGCAAGACGACTACCTCGCCGCCCGAAACGCATTCCGGAATGCGGTGCGATTCGATCCCTCAGATGAGCAGAGCCGGAAGCAGCTCGAACTGGCTGACCGGATATTGGCGCTCGACCCGAACGCTATCGGGGTGCGCGCCTCCGGGCGATACCAAAGAAGCGTCGAAATCCTGACCGGCGCACTAAAGATGGCAGAGCCGTGTCTGACCGCCGACAACGATCCGGCAGTCGATCAAGCTCGGAAGGCACTGGCTCAGCGGCCTCGGCGGGGGGAAATCGATGATGCGATCGATATGAATCTCGATCTCGCGGTGAGGCTTTGGAAGTCGGCCAAAAATCTCTGCCCATCCCAGCAGCAAAAAGACGAGGCGCTCGATCGGGTGCTGGCGCGTTTATCGCGTCAGTGATCCGAGCGCCTCAATGGCCCTAGTGTAAGCGGAAAAGCCTACGCGGAAAAGCTCGGATCGAATTCTACTGTGCCTGAGTAAGATGGGCGCGGCGATTCTTTTGCCAGCAGTCCTCATCGTGATCGCTGCAAACCGGGTGCTCCTTGCCATAGCTGATGGTTCGCAACTGGTCGCCCGGGAGTCCCATGGTGGCCAAATACTCTTTGGTCTGCTTGGCGCGCGCGTCGCCGAGCGCCATGTTATATTCCTCGGATCCACGCTCATCGCAGTGCCCTTCTACGGTCAACTTGAAGTCGGGATACTGGCGAATCAGCTCAGACAGGGTCTGGGCATCCGACCGGAGAGCAGTCTCAGCGTCCGGACGAAGCGTGTGCTGGTTGTAATCGAAATAGGCATCCTGGATGCGATTCAGCAGATCCTGGATGCGGGCCCGCGTAGCAGCGTCCGGCATACGCGCTGGAGTGCTGCTGGCTCGCTCGTAAGGTTGTTGCGGTGTCGGCTGTTGGGGCGTGGATCGCGCAGTAGTTGCAGGCGCCGGAGTGGAAATGGGGGCCGGCGGAGGCGGAGTCTTGGACGCCACCTTCTTTGCGCAACCGGTCCAAAGTACAGCCAAAGCCGTAGCGGCCACGCAGGCCATATATCGCGTTCTCATCGAAATACCTCCCGAAAAAATCGTCGGAAGTTATAGAATACAGAACATCGATTATAGGAAGAATCCCGTAGGTACTGTATTTCGTGGGGAGGGAATCGCCTTATACAGGATAGACGTGATTCCTGCCAGGGACCGGTGGTTCTATCTTAGAGGTTAGGTCAATTGATAGAAGAGATAAACTGAGGGAGGAATGCGGCAGCGGCCCTGGCTGGTGCTGGTTGTTGGATTTGGCGGCCTGCTGCTGTTGATGGCAGCTGCCGAAACTGGGGCATTGCTGTTTCTAAACGGCTGGCGCCACAGCGGCACCGAGCTTCAAGGGCGCTTTCTGGCGCGCAACCGCACGCTGGAGAAAATCAGGGCTAACATCTATCTTTCGGGTACCTTTGCGCGCGATTCCCTGCTGGCGCCCGAGATATCCGGTGCCAAGGCCCAAATCGCGACGCTGGCGAGCCTCCGCCACGATACCGACGTCTTGCTGGATAACTACGCGCAATCGCTCGAGCCCGAGGAAAGCGCTCCTTTTCGGACCCTGCGAGCCGAGATTGACGCTTATTGGAAAGTGCTGAATGGCACCTTCGCCTGGAGTTCCGACGAGCGCAACCAATACCGCTTTCCGTTCTTCTATGAGGAGATGGTCCCGCGGCGGACCTCCATGCTTCAGATCGCTGATCGCATTGCCGCCCTGAACGAAGACGCGCTCAGGCGCGGTGACACGCAGTTGGGCGCCTTATTTGGAAGGCTGCAGTTCGGTCTGGTGGCCATGATCGTAATCACGCTGCTCGGCGGCGCGAGCCTGGCTGCGCTCACGATCTTCCACATTCTGCGGCTGGAAGGAGAAGTCCAGGAACGGCTCAAGGAAAGCGTACAGGCCAGAGCCGGCCTGCAGGAACTTTCCGCGAAACTGGTGCGCGCTCAGGAGGACGAGCGCCGGGCGCTCTCGCGCGAGTTGCATGACGAAGTCGGCCAGTCTTTCTCGGCGGTGCTGATGGAGGCCGAGAACCTGCTCGATCTGGACCCTGCCGCCGAGGTGCGGCCTCACCTGGAAGCGCTTCGGAGCCTGGCCGAGAATGGTATGAACGAGATCCGCAACATGGCGTTGCTGCTGCGCCCGTCGATGCTGGATGACTTTGGCCTGGTGCCCGCGCTCAATTGGCAGGCCCGTGAGACAGCCAAGCGAACTGGGATGCACGTCCAGGTTGACAGCCAGGTAGAAGACGAGCTACCCGAAGAGCACAAGACCACCATTTACCGGATCGTGCAGGAAGCGCTCAATAATTGCGCCCGCCACGCCCAGGCCACCACCGTCCAGGTCTCCGTGCGCGGCGAAGACGGCCAGATCCTGCTGAATGTCCAGGACGATGGCAGCGGCTTCGATCCACAGCGCGTACGTGGACTGGGCCTGCTGGGGATGGAAGAACGCGTCCGGCACCTGGGCGGCAAGTTCGAGATCGACTCGCGGCCCGGGCTCGGCACCCTGCTGCATATCGTTTTGCCGTTGGCTAGCCTGACTGGGGATGGACGGAATGGAAGACACTCCAATTCGCATTCTGCTGGCTGACGACCACAACATTCTTCGCGACGGCATGCGCTTGCTTTTGGAGCGCCAAGCTGGGTTCTCCGTGGTGGGCGAGGCCGCCGATGGCCGGGAAGTGGTGCAGCTTGTTCAGGAACAATCACCCGACGTAGTGGTGATGGACATCGCCATGCCCAATATGAACGGGATCGAGGCCACGCGCCGCATCGTCGAGCGCAGGCCGGAGATCGGCGTGGTCATTCTCAGCATGCACGATGACGAAAGCTACGTGATCCGGTCTCTGAAAGCCGGCGCCCGCGCTTATCTGCTGAAGGACGCCGTGAAGACCGAGTTGATCGCCGCCATCCAGGCCGTGGTGCAGGGGCGTTCCTACTTCAGTCCCAAGATCAGCCGCATTCTGCAGGAAGACTTCGTGCAGTTATTGGGCCGCCGCGGGGGAGACGATAGCTACGACTTGTTGACCGAGCGCGAGCGCGAAGTGCTGCAATTGATAGCCGAAGGAAAGACCAACAAAGAAATCGCCAACCATCTCAACCTCAGCCTCTACACCGTCGACACGCATCGCACGCATATCCTGCAAAAGCTGAACCTGCACAGCGTGCCGGAGCTGATCCTGTACGCCGTCCGCAAAGGCATCATCTCCTAAATTAGGGACAGTGCACTCAAATACTGATTTCTCCTCAAA